>Ga0207433_10009628_pt1 | contig 15321 bp, 13 predicted proteins | sample YelNatPaOPGAMG01_FD_187559 | JGI IMG/M metagenome (GOLD analysis project Ga0207433, IMG submission 187559) | Hot spring thermophilic microbial communities from Obsidian Pool, Yellowstone National Park, USA - OP-RAMG-01 (SPAdes) (version 3) | ecosystem: Environmental > Aquatic > Thermal springs... | reverse complement strand
GCTTTTAACAAGAACAGCGTCCATCCAGTCTCCAGCCAGGCTCTCAACAGCCTTGTTCAACTCTTTTGGAAACCAGAGGTTCTCTCTCAGAACTCCGTAAATGCTTAAGCCTTTTTTCTCAGAAACCTTTTTCACAAGCTCAAGAGCCCTCCTCCTTCTCTCATCCTGAATAGCGTGGTCAGCTATTCCAGAGGCCTTTGCAAAAAGGATTCTAAACGAATCTAAACTGCTCATCAGGATTTTAACGGTGTTCATTATTTCATCAAGCATCCTCTTTCTCTCTTCTAAAACTCTGTCGAGATCAGCCAGTTTCTCAACTACCCTGCTTTTCCTAGCCATCTCCATTTTTCTCCTCCTGCTTAAAGACCCTATTCTCCTCTTGAGGCTTCCATAGTAGGCAACAACCTCCCTCAACATTCTCTCCGAATTCTCCTCCTCAAGCACCAGTCGGTCTAACTCCCTGTTTACAAGCATCAGCCTGTTCGCTACATTGGAAATTTCGTCAGCCTGCTTCCTCTCAGCCTCTTGAAGCTTTTTCTTCTCGTTTACAAGGCGAAGAATACGAGTGTTGATTGAAGCGCGTTTTTCAAGAATGCTTCGGTAATCCTCTGCCAGGCTCACCGTTTTCCTCAGGCTTCTACTTCTCTTCCGCCTAGTTTTAGATAATTCTCTTTTAATCGTGTTTAGCTCAACCTGATTTCCCTCAAGCCTTTCAAAAGCTTCTCTAAGCCTTTTCTCCAGGTCTTTCAACTCGTACTGGAGGCGAATCCTCTCCACATCGGGAGTTACGGAGGTAGCAGTTTTTAAAAGCTCCTCCATCCTCTCTATAATACTTCTTTTTTCAGACTGTTTGGATTCAAGCTCTGATTCAAGCTTGCTTCGCATCGCAATGCTCTCCTCCAGCTTTAGAGATATTTCCTGAAGTTTTCTGACAAACCTCCAATACTCCAACGAGTTAATGATCATCTGCATCCTCTCCACTTCTTTCTCCAGCATTCTTCTCCTAAGCAGAATATTCCTCTCTCTTTCTAATTGAAGCATTCTTCTATCAATCTCTTGAAGCCTAGCCTGCGCCACCCTGAGATTATTGTCTGCCTGCTGCAGGTTGCTGAGGGCCTCCGCCTTCTTCTCATCATAATGAGCTAAGCCTAGAGCCTGTTCTATCTCTTTTCTTCTCTCCACAGGATTTTTATCAGCCAGCCTTGAAATCTCTCCTTGCGGAATCATGTTGTAGCCTCTTGCAGAAAGGCCCGTTGAGGAAATGGTGTCTTCGACAACGTTTTTAGAAGTTCTCCTACCGTTTAAATAATATGTGCTTTCCCCATCCCGCCCCATTCTCCTAGCAACCGTTATAATCTTCTCTTGACCAGGCATTGCTGAGTCACTGTTATCTATAGTTATTTTCACGTATGTCTCCGACTCCCTGCCAGCGTTATCGTTAACCAAGGAGGAAAGCCTATCCATCCTAAGAAGCCTAGGGTTATTCTCTCCAAGCGCGAAACGTATCGCATCGATTAAATTACTGTTGTGAACAATCACCCCGTCACCAGTTACATACGAGCCAACGTTCTCAACATATATGTCGTACACTTCTCCCTTCCAATTCCTCCAAACGATTCTGTTTAAAACGTCGAAGCTGGTTTTCCCACAATCCATCACCATTATTCTCATGCCTTCTGAGAGACGTGAAGCCTCAACCCACCTGCACACCCCGTTACCATAGTCCACCATTAGCCTGTGCTCCGGCGTTACTTCAACCAGCCTACCGTTTGCCGTCTCCATTTTTAACAAACGACCCTCGTATAGCTTCCTGAACATGGCGCTGACACTGGCTTCAACAACCCTCCTGAGAAGCGGATTATAGCTTGTCAGCGTCTCTTTTCCAAGGGGAACCACGTATTCCCAATCCACCAGCTTGATTCTAACACTCTCCTGAGACAATTCTTCGAAAAGGGATTCTACGGGCAGCCCTCCCCATGGCTGCTCTATGATCATCCAGGGAGCTACGCATTTTCCAGAGCCGTTTCTACCGGTTACGACAGTCAGCCCCCTGCTCAGGTTTACAACCTGTCTGCCGCCTACCGACTTGAAGTTCCTGATTTCAATCCTGGTCAGATGCAACCTCTAAACCCTCTCCGAACTAGCCGATGCTATAAGCCTTGGAATATTATCCAAGGGCTTTTTAATGTAACTTGCAGAGCCGCCCTCACTCCGGAAACTAGACTCTCTAAAGCCGCTCCCCGGCGTCATAAAGCTTGGCATAAGAAACCAGGAATAAGTTTTTAAGCATTATTTTAAGGAGTCTGGACAGGTTGTCAGTATACCACGGAGACATGTTCAAGAGGAAGAGAACCGGGGGTAAGAGTCACCCCAACAGGGGTAAACGCGGATATGAAATGGGCCGGCCGCCGACCCTCACGAGGCTCGGGGAGAATAATGTTGTCGAGAAGATTAGGGTCAGGGGAGGGGGCTTAAAGCTTAGGGTTGTTCAGGCTGCCTACGCTAACGTTGCCTTTGAAAAGGATAGGGTTGTAAAGGCTAGGATTTTAGACGTGGTTGAAAACCCTGCGAGCAGGGAATTCGGAAGGATGAAGATAATAACCAAGGGTGCTTTAGTAAAGACTGAAGTGGGTAATGCCGTAGTAACCTCTAAACCTGGTTCAAACGGGGTTGTGAACGCTAAGCTGGTTTCCGCAAGATGAAAAGCATTTCTAAGGAACGCTACGTGATAGTTTACCCTCAGTATTTAGACTCCAAGGCCTCGCGAAAAATGGGTAGGCGTGTTCCCAAGAGCCTAGCGGTTGATTCTCCAAGCTTAGCTAGGATTGAAGGGGCGTGTAGAACGCTCGGCTTAAAGATTATCGTGGAGCCGGACAAAGCATACCCGAGGATGAACAATGTTAAGTGTGGAAGAATAGTGGTTTTCTGCAAGGATACGCGGAAGAAGAGCCTTATTGAAAAAATCGTGAGGGCTATGAAGGGCGGTGCTGGTTGAAGCGTAAAGGGGTTGTCGAAAACATTCTCAACAGTAGGATTGCCGTGGTGAGGCTTGAAGGGCTGGTCGGCCTGGGCTCGCTGGTCTTAAACAGGGAGATGAGGCCGATGGGAAGTGTTACAGACATAATAGGTCCTGTTAAAGAGCCATACGCAGTGGTTGTTTTAAAAAGAGACTTTAGGAAAGTTGAAAAAGGCGATATCGTCTATTTTAAACCTAGAAAAGCATAAGGCTTGGAAAACCTTTATAGCTTAGAGACGCTGTTATTAGCAATGGTGATAAAGCCTCAGTGGTCAGAAAAGTCTCGAGAAGATACAGGCTTGAGGGAAAAGTCCTTAACATCATAATGCGCTCAAAGGACGGGATAGTGCAGACCGATCTCTATAAGATGCTTAATATTTCAAGCAGGGAAGGCTCAAGAATATGTTTGAAACTGGAGTCTTGGGGACTGATTAAAAGGGAGAAGGTTCTTCACAAGGAGAGGTGGACATACAAGCTCTATTCGACACGAAGAGTGCCTAAGATAGATTCCTTGAAAGGGTCGCCCTGCTTCGCATGCCCGCATTTCAACAGAAGTTGCGCCTCAGGATCGGCGATAAGCCCTGAAAGATGTGAACTATTGGATAAGTGGGTACTTACAATAGGCATCGGAGGAGCGGATGTTGAAGTCAAAGAGGCGGTGGCTTCAAGAGAGGAAGCGTGACCCTTACTTTATCCTCTCAAAAAAGGAGGGCTACCGGAGCAGAGCCTCCTACAAGCTTAAGCAGATTCTGGATGAGTACAGGGTCATCAGGACGGGGGATGTTGTTCTAGACATTGGATGCGCCCCGGGCGGCTGGCTTCAAGTCGTTTCTGAAGCAGTCGGAGAGTCCGGACTGGTTATCGGGGTTGACCTTAAAAGGGTTGAAAACCTAGGGCTCGAGAATACTAAGACGATTGTACTCGACGTTTTCGACGAGGACTTCGTTGAGAAGGTTTTAAAGGAATCGAAAAGCAGGTTCGACACGATTCTTTCAGACCTTTCGCCGAACATGTCTGGAATCTATGAGCTCGACCACGCTAGGCAGGTTGAGATGGTTGAAAGGGTTCTTCAACTCTCGAGGGACCTGTTGAAGACAGGCGGGTCGATGGTGATTAAAGTTTTTGAGGGCGAGGGTTCAGAAAAGGTTTACAGGACGGTTTCAAGACTGTTCGGGTTCGTTAAAAGGTTTAAACCCAAGGCTTCCCGTAAGGGGAGCTCGGAGTTCTACTTGATCGCCAAGTTTTTCAAGGGCTTTTAACAATTTCGACAAGCTCGTTAAGCCCAGCATTAGTCCTGATGCAGTTGCTGTCAAAGCTGCTTCTGCACGCTGCAAATCCTTTTTTCAGGAGCTTCTCTACGATGAGGCTTCTCCTGGGAGGGTTGACGCGGAGGCTTGAGGCCAACCCGACTAAATCGATGCTTCCAACAGTCTTCTGGTCGTCTGAGAGAAGGCTTTCAACAGTCTTGAAAACATTTACATCTATCAGTATTTCCCCGGTTTTTTGAACCAGTGTTTTCTCAAGCCATTCCCTAGAGTATGTTTCACCCGTGTACAGTGGGCCTAGCAATAGGTAATCATTCTCACAGCCCTCGCCAACTTTAACCGTGCCGAGCGGCTCATATATTTTCCCAACCTTTCTGACTTTAAGAAACCCTATTCGCGAAACGCTTTTGAAAGCATGCTTCCTACCCTTGAAGACTCTGACGAAAACCTTGACGTAATGTCTACTTGTGATCGAGGCAATCGGCTCTATGCCACTCTCGTTCCTAGAGGCAGCCTCAGCCACAGCCTTAAGCAGAACCCTGACTCCGAGCTCCCTCATGAAGCCGGTTTTCAAAATGTTCACGCCATAAAGCATTCTTGCAGCCCGCTTATGAATGCCGAAAAGATTGGCAGTATCGGTGGCAGTTATGCTTAACACGCCGCCGTGCTTGACGGCTTGAAAGCATGTATCCATGAACCCTACTGGAGTTCCGAAGGGATCTAGGTCGAGCATATCAAACCTAGCGCCTGCAAGGGAGTGCATCCCGTGGAAGGCATTCGCATCCATCTTGGAGGGATGCATCCTCCCCTCCAGCCCGTTCAGCTTGATGTTCATCGTTATGATTGAAAAGGCCCTTTGGCTCTTATCGTTCGCGTAGGCCTCATCCCATCCCGCCTCCTTTAGGACCCTTATCGACCTTACCCCGACGCCAGCCATAGAATCGCCGAAGCAAAGGCTGTGTCCCGTCTCCCTCCTAATCGTTTTTGCAAAGATTACTGTAAAATCCCTGTTCTCCTTCATCAAAGGATTGTAGAAGACTGGTGCCTTAGAGGGCACGTACTCGTTCGGAGAAACTCTGTAGTAGTCTAGCCTAGGAGCGATTATTTCGGCCTTGCCCTCCCTAATGGTTATTGTTTCGAAATCCATCCTGTTCTCAGGCTTCTCCACGCCACCAGTATTGGATCAACCGCTTAAAAACTGTTGAGAAACCCTTTTATCCATCCTGAAGCCTTCAAGACGCCTGAAGATGTACGATGTGTGCGTAGCAGGCGCGGGCGTTGCGGGTGCAACCCTGGCTAGGGAGGCAGCCAGAAAGGGGTTGAAGGTTCTCCTCTTAGACAGGTCTCCTAGGGAGAAGGTTGGGGACAAGGTTTGCGGGGACGCTCTTGGTTCACACCATTTAGAGAGGCTCGGGTTAACCCTGCCGCGAGAAACCTATTTCGCCATATACCCTGGAATAGAAATATATTCTCCCGACATGCGCAGTCACCTCAGCATAATCGCTGAGGGTTTAAGCGCATATGCTTTAGACAGGCCTGCATTCGGCCAGTTTCTCCTAAAGCTGGCTTTGGACGCTGGGTGCGAGTTTAAGCCGGAGACGCAGGTGAGGGGGCTGATTGTGGAGCAGGATTCCGTAAAGGGGGTTAGGCTGATTGATAAGGATGGCGGTAAAGAGGAGGTTTATGCTAAGGTGACTGTGGACGCTACTGGTGCCTCACGGGTTCTTTCCAAGGAGCTTCAGACAGCTGGCTTCGACCAGGAGCTTGACGATGATGAAATCCTTGTGTGCTACAGGGAGATTGTTGAAACTAAGACGACTCCCTCAATCCCTGCTATCTACCTAGACATGGATAATGCTCCCGGCGGCTACTTCTGGGTCTTCCCAGAGGGGGAGGGAAGGGTTAACGCTGGCCTAGGCGTTACTAAAAACTCTGCTAACCCTCGGCTTCTCTTCGAAAAATGGGTGGAGAGGCTTCCCTGCCTTAAGGGCAATATTACGGGAGTTGTTCACAGGGGTGGGGGAATAGTTCCAGCCAGGAGACCCATAGACTCAGCCGTTTGGAACGGCTTTATGGCTGTGGGAGACGCTGCTTTCATGGTTAACCCTTTGCACGGGGGTGGGATAGGGTCTTCAATGACCGGCGGCCTCTTGGCTGCTAAAGTTGCTGCGGAATCACTGGAGCTGGGGCGTGTCGACCAGGAGGCTCTCTGGGGGTTCAACCTAGAATACATGAGAAACTACGGGATTAAGCAGGCTGCTTTGGATGTTTTCAGGGTTTTCCTCCAAGGCTTGAGCAACGAGCTGATAAACTACGGCTTGGCTCAGGGGATCATTAAGAGCGAAGACCTTCTGAAGGCGAGTATGGGTGAGAAGCTGAGGCTCAACATAAGTGAGAAGGCTTCAAGGGTTTTCGCGAGCATCGGTAGACCCGGCTTCCTTCTAAAGCTTAACAAGACCGCTAAACTGATGGAGGATTTCAGGCAGTTTTACGTGAACTACCCGTGCAGGAGGGGTTTCGACGAATGGAGGGTCAAGGTAAGAGCCTTCCACAGGATGGTTCACGAAGAAGTCGGGAAAACATCCTGAAAAAAGGCTGTCTCAACAGCGATTAATCTGCATCAGCCTCCTGCTTCCTGAGGGAAACGCTTATTACCCCTTTTTCCCTGAAGTTTTCCCGGTTGGGAAACACAGGCTTGAACACCATTAGGCCCGGTAAGGCAGAGGTATTGTTAACATGGTTGAATAAATACTCCTGCATATACGTTGCTACGCAGACGCAAAGACTGCTTTTCAACCCTTCGGAGATAAACGTCAGCGAAGTGGAACCCGTGGACTATACTCTGATAACTGACGAGCAGCCCGAGCACTTCGACGAGGACCTGATAACAGAGCTCTGCCTTCTGAAGAAGGCCGGGAAGATAATTGCCGACGAGACTAGCTACAGGATTCTCAGGTCGCAGATTCCAAAGGAGATGCTTATCCCAGCGAAGCCCAACAAGCTGCTTATAAGCAACGGGCTTATCATCAAATCCTATCCTAGCGAGTACTCTGAGGCCTCCACTCCGGTGACCTACATGGTTACGCTTGAAAACGGGTGTAAGATTTTCCAGACGGGTGCTTCACCAGTATCCAAGGCTCTAAAAAAGTTTACTTTGGAGGAGAAGCCCGATATAACGTTTATACCAATAGGCTTCAACCTCATGCTCAACACTGTCTCGTGGGTTGAATCCGCTGAGAACGCAAACTCTAAAGTAGTCATACCCTACCATGGTGAGGACCTTGATGTTTTCCACCGAGCCTTAAAGAGGAAAGGCTTGAAGATAGGAGTTGTTATACTTAGAGTCGGGGAACCGTTTATATATAGAATCGGTACGTGAGGCATCGTCGGCCAGCCGGTTCAATCGCATAAACATAGTAAATTGAATGGGATGATCCCCTTTCCCACGCTAAGTCATCATTACCCTAGGAACCTGGAGTCTTCCGTTGCCACAGGAAAGGCTTAAAGATGGGGCTGCTATACTGTGTTGAGAATCACTTGTACACACTGGTTGACCTCGTGGCGAAAACCCTTGTTAAAACAGGCGGCTTCCTAACGTGGCCCGATAAGACTGACGAGGGGGTTCTCCAGCCCTTTGTACTAGACCTGACCACGATCCTGAACCATCCACGCGTTTTCCTAAGAGTTGCCTCGGGCCTCCTCAGAATTGTCGGGAGGAAAGTCGGGTTGGAGAGCTTCGAGTTCCTCGCGGGGGTGCCTTTAGCCGGAGTACCCTACGCATCCTACATCTGTACTAAGACTGGTAAGCCCATGCTGCTAGTCAGAGAAAGGGCGAGGGGGAAGCTTGTGGAGGGGCCCTTGAAAATGGGGGACAGAGTGCTCGTCATCGACGACTCGGTTGCAACCGGTAGACAGATACTGAGTACGGCTAGTAAGATTGTTTCAGAAGGCGGGGTTGTGGAGCAAGCGGTAGTAATTATGTGCCAGAGCCAGAGTGCCGTGGAAAGGCTGAAGAACAATGGGATAACGCTTCATGAGTTGATCGATTTTAAAAGCCTCGTCCGAAGCCTGAAGAGGCTTGATGCTTTAACTGATGAGGAATACGAGACTCTGCTCTCTAAGGCTTAGACGCCTCAGACTCCTCGATCAGAGGTATTATCTCCTCGACGGAGAACCTTATGAACGAGGCGGGGTCTATCCTGCTGAAAATCGTTACGACAGCATCCCTCGTTATCCCCGCTACCAAGCCGCTTTTCCTGTGAGCTATAACCATGTACCAGATCCTTCCGTGGCGGAGGTACTCTGAGAAAAGGCTTGTATTGGCCAGAGAAGGCCCGTATAGCGAGAGCTTCTTAATGTTAGGTATGTCAACATCGTCGAAGAAAACCACTTTAGCAGCGTCGCTGTTAGCATTGTGATAGTTCAACATTACTTCTGGAGAGATCCTGGCCTCGACAATCCTGCCGCTTTTAAGGAAGATCACTTGGCTAAACATGTTTGCAACCATGTTGGCAACAGGCTTCTTCTCAAGAACTATGAGGAAGACTCTTCTCCTCCTGAAGACAAAGCTGAAAATCGAGTCGACGGTTCTAACAACGATATCTGTCTTATCCCTCCTCCTGATAGTCAAAGGCACATCCCTACTCATAACTCCCTCCAACATGTTTTGAGAAGACTTCAACTCAGCTATCTCGGTTACTAGGCTTAGGTCAGTCGCCTCCAACGGGGTTTCAACCCTGTAGCCCTTAAGCCTCTGAGCAATATCGCTCTGGGGCAAGTACTCATCCAGCCTGAATACCTTTCCCGCAGTAACCATCCTTCTTCATAAAAGCTAAAACGTTGGTTTTTAACTGTTCCGCCTAACTGTCCTTCCGATGGAGGTTGCAGTATTCAAGCATGAGCAACTCTGCTTCTAGCAGGTCTAGCGGACTATAGTCGGGTTCCCCCTACTCTTCCAAGGCTTAAGCATACCTCTGCTCCATGATGCGGCGAGTTATGAAAACCGACTAAATGATGGTTGGTGCTACTAGCTATGCAGTATTGTAAGCCTCTTGTTATACTTTTCCAACCCTCCTAGTCATTGCGACATGCTCACTGTTTTACGCTCGGCTCAACCTCCAGTATCCTAGACTCGTCCTGAACCTTCTGGACAACTATTATATGAGCATCCTTAACTGGCGGAGGGGTTCCGGGAGTTATGCAAAGGTACGCCACGCCAGGGTTCTCCTCAACAGCCTCGGAAAGAATCTGGAAAAACCTCTTCCTCATGTATGGATCCATATGCACATCCAGCTCGTCAATTCCGCGTATACTCGACTTGACTAATGATTGGAGGGCCATTAAGAATGATACGACTGTTGCACTTCTCTCTCCGCCGCTCTGAGTGTAAGCGTTAAACTCTGTTAGGGTGCTGCCGCCGAAGCTTACAAGAATTGTCAGACCAGCGTTTTCAATGTCCTCTAGGTTCATCAGTCTTAATTCGCCTGTTCCACCCATCACCTCCATGTTTCTCCTGAAGCCCTCGTTTACCCTGCTTATCGTTTCGGCAACTTTTCTCCGCCATATTTCTATCCTGTCCTTAAGCTCGTTTTCAGCAGCCTTCCTGTTTTCAACGATCACCTTTACCTTCTGCTCAAGATCACTGTAAACCTTGAGATAGTTTTTATAAAGCTCCTCAGCATTCTCGCTGACCGTGCCGAGAGATGCTATTTGAATGATGCAGTCGTTAATCCTCTTCTCCAAAACATCGGGTGGCTCAACCTCTCTAGGAGCCTGCCCCTCCAACTGCCCCTCGGCTTCTTTAACCTTGTCCTCAACAGTCTTAATTCTTTCTTGAATTCTACGGCGCTCCCTCTCAAGCTCCCTGATCCGGTATTTTAGGACTTCAGCCTTAACATTAAGCTTCACGTAGCCCCTAATCAGCTTGGTTATCTCCTCGTCCAGCTTACTGTACTCGTCGATAAGGCTTTCGTCAAACCCTTTTTCAGAAGCTTTGAAGAAAATCCTTTTAAGTTTCATCCTCGCCTTGTTCAACCTGCTCCAAACCTTCTCATACTTCTCCACTGTCTTGGAGACTATCCGGTTGCCACTGGCAATTCTCTCCTCAAGCTTAGAAATGTTCTCCTCAAGCCTAGCCTTCTCAGCGTTAAGCTGGTTGTAAATACTCCATTTGAGAAGCCTGTTCAACTCACCGTGGAGAGCCTGAAGCTCCCTCTTTTTAACAAGCTTCTCATACTCGGCCCTCCACATCCCGAGAGTTTCACGCGCCTCGTTTAAAAGCGCCTCGACAGACTTCTCCTCGCTAACAATCCTGCTGAGCCTTTCCTGCGAAGCCTTAATGTTCTCCCTCAACCCGGAGAGGCCGACAGCGCCCTCGACAAGCCTAAGCTTCTCAGGCGGGTCGAGTGAGGCGAATTCCTCAATCATATACTGGTGCATTAATATCAGCATGTTTGACGGGTCTATGCCGAAGAGCGAGAGAATCTCGTCAACCTCCATCTTGGTAGTGGGATTGTAATTTATCTGGCTCCAGTACTCTCCATCCCTCCTTAGATACCTTGTTATCACGAGCTCGTCAGACCTTATGAATGGGACTGGTCTACCTCCGTCTCCCCTGGGAGAATTATCGAAGACCAGCGTCACCCTAGCGATATCCTCACCGTTCCTAATCAGGTCGCTAAGCTTCTCAGCCCTGCCGCTCCGAGACTGGCCGAGGCCCACGGAAACCCCTAGGAGAATCGAGGACTTTCCAGACCCGTTTGGACCAAGAATAAGGTTAAGCTTAGGATGAACCGGTATCCTCGCATACTTGTAGGACATGAAGTTCTCTAAAATAACTTCTTTCAATCGAAGACTTTTTTCTTGCTCCTCTGCCTCCACCGGTGTTAGGAGTTTTTAAAGGACTTAGATAAGGGTTTTGCGTCTCCTCCACCGGCTAAACACTTGGATTCGAGTGTTTTAGAGCGCGCGAACCGTAAGGCCTTAAGTAGTGCGGCGTCCCCCAAAGCATTAATGCTTATATTCCTTCTTTTCGTCGTCTCAATGCCCTGGAAAGCGTGTTGAGATGATGCCGTCCAGTAAGTATGCTGAGCTGATCGAGAGGATTACCCGTCTGTGCGACGAGGTTATTGAGAAGAATATTGACCCTTTCGTCGTAGACGTTAAAGAGAATCTTAGGAGGCTTAGGGAGGGCTTGTCCGAGATGGATGAGAAGACCCTGGTTATGAACATGGCTGCGCTGCTTAAAATAGTCTACATTATAGCTCTCCAGCAGGAGGATGTTAAAAAGAGGGCTAGCAGGCTCTACCTAGACCCGTTTCTAATGGAGGTTAGGCTGATGGGCCTAGACAGGGAGAGGCTTGCAGAGTCTTTCCTAAAGGCTTTCAGGCCTGTCGCTGAGAACGAGCAGGCCACTATGGGGCTCATGCGTTTAGCCTACGGCTACTGGGTTAACCTTAGAGAATACAGCCTGCCTGGAGGCGGAGGGGTTCCGGAGGCTTGGACGCTTAACACGCTTTCCGAAATCCTTCCGATGGAGGAGCACGACCTGGAGAGGGAGATGGAGAAGCTTCTCAGCGAGATTGGACGCGGAATGATAGACTACTATGATTTCATAGGTAGGGAGGGTGGGGATAGGAAGGTATTTAGAGCACTGGTGTTAAGCTTCCTCGTGATGAAGGGTCTAGTGGGGATTGTGCAGGATCCTTTGAAGAACAGGGTCTGGATATACAGGTCGAGCCCGAAAAACGTCGGTAAACACTCGGTGGCCCTGCCAATTTAAGGAGTGCTGAGGGTTGGAGCAGGAGGAGAAGATTAGGAGCAGGGTGGCGCGGGCCGTCCAACTATTGTTCTTCAAAAGCCATAGGATCCCCGGGGTAAAAGGGTGGGAGCTCAAGAAGAACCTTGGGCCCGGCTACCTCTCCATAGTCAAGTTTCTCAACACGCGCCTCCAAGACCTGGGCCTCACTATAAAGATTGTTTCAGACGATGGTAAGGAGCTCAGCATGAGCGAGGATGAGACCAAGCTCTCCACGGCAAGGTTCTACGTCACTCTTAGGGATGAGCTCAGCCTGACCGCGGCTAAGACGATGGGCTGGTCGATAGACGAGATCGCCGGCCTGGCTGTAGTATTATCAACGATAATCTCGCACAAGGGCTCAGCCCCGGTTAAGGAGGTTGAGGAGATCCTAAGGAAAAAGTTTCCCGAGTGGCGGGTCAGGCTAAACCTATCTCGATATGTTAAAAGAGGCTATATTGCTGAGGATGGGAGCAACCTTGTGCTGGGGTGGAGGACCTTTGCCGAGCTTGACGTTGAGAAGTTCATCCATTATATTTTAAGCGCCTGAACGTTCTCCATCTGCCTGAAGCCTCCTCCTCTCAGCATCCACGATCATCTTCAGAAGGTCCTCTCCCGTCTCCCTTCTCCTAATCAATATTTTTTCAACAGTTTTAAGGCTTAACCCTCTTCCAGCCAGGGCTAGGGCAGCATCGCCACCGTACTTCTCAAGCAGCTCCGACGTCTTAGCGATCCTTCTGAAGACAGTCTTCATCCTCCTCGATTTTCCACGCCTAATCCTTAAGCCGGGGGTAGGGTTTACTCCAAGCCTGCCGCCACACCTGCTGCACCTGACTCCGGGAGTGTATTCCAAGGGTTTAACCGTGCCATGCGTAAGGCCGCATTCGCTGCAAACCAGCTCTAAAGGAGTGTTTCTAAGCCTTGCTGAAGCATACATTAAAACTATTCTCTCAACGTTCTCAGGCGTGTAGATGTCGAGATGCCTCTCAGCCTGCCTTAGAATCGGCTGAGCCAAGGGGGAAGGCTCGTCAAGGTTCTCATAGATCACTGCCTCCACCCTCCCTGAAGACAGGTCTCTTAAAAGCCTTGCTAAAGGCCTTGTTTCGTAGTCTTTCGATAAAAGCTCTTTAACCGCCTCGTCGTACACCACTGTGCCCCTACTGCTCCTTATTAGTGTTTCAAGCCTTATGGAAGTCAGGTCAGCATCCTTCTCTATTATCCCCATTCTCCTGGCGACGTGCAGGAACCTTCTCTTGAACAGTCCCACCGTCTCAATGTTTTCAAGCAGCATTTTTTCAATATCCTTCTCGCTGAGGCTCTTAATCCGCTCAAGTATGGTTGACGGAGAGACTGCCCGCTCAACCATAACTCTGTACGGATCCCTGCTCACAGGGACGGTTAAGCCTATTTCGGAAAGCACGATATGGCCGACAACCCTTGACAACGTTCTGTTTCCGAGGTCGCCTAAGCAGGCGTGTATCACGGTGTAGTCCCCCCATTTCTCAAAAACTATCCTCCGGTCTGTTCCAACAGGGATGTTCCTTTTAAGGCACTCCACAATAGGTTTAACGGCTTTAAGCGCCAGGCTCTCCTCAACACCGTAATTCCGCGAAACGGCTTCAGCTATCTCCTTCAGCCCATGCCCCTCAGAATATTTTTCTTCAACCATCCTTCTCAAGGAACCTACCTCCATGGCTGTTTCATAGACTACAGGTATTTCCTCGCCCGTCCAGAAAGGCACAGCCCCGAGCGGGTCCTCAGCCCTTTTCACAATAACCCTCCCGTTGTAAACCTGGATTATAGACCATACCAGCCCACCCATTACGAACTTAGTCCCTGGAAGCCCCTTCTCCGCGACGAATTCCTCATCCAGGTTCCCAATAACCGTGTTGTCCTCCTCGTTCACAACAGGGTACTGTTTGATCTCAGGGATGCTTGAAACATGCTCGAAGAAGAACTTTATCAGCCCGCTCTTCCTTCCAGCTCTAACAGCATCACTATACTCGTCAACAGTCAGGAGCCTCGGGTACTGCGAGGAAAGGAATTCCAAGACGCGTTTCAAGGATTCTCTTGAAAGCCTTGAGTAGGGAGTGCTGCCCCGAGCCAGTTTCAGGATCTCCTCTACGGTCCACCTCGGCTTCTCAAGAAGCATCCCGACGATTTGATGAGCCAATACATCGTAGGGTTCCTCAGGGGGTGAAACAGGTTCGTAAATATTGCTTAGGGCCCTCCTTCTTATAACTATGGATTCCACGGCGTCATCTTCATCCATGCAGATGACCAGCCCCCTCGGAGTCAAGCCGATCCTATGGCCACTCCTCCCGATTCTCTGAACCAGCCTGGAGGCCTGCCTCGGGGAGCCGTACTGCACGACGAAGTCGACCAGTCCAACGTCTATTCCGAGCTCCAGGCTTGAGGTGCAGACTAGGCCCCTCAACTCACCCTCCTTCAAGCCTTCTTCAGCCTTAACCCGGGCCTGAACGCCTAGGGAGCCGTGGTGGATTGAAACCGGGGTTGGCAGGTTCATCACGAGCAGCTTGTTTGACAGGGCTTCGGCAGTGGCCCTGGTGTTTGTGAAGAGGAGTACTGCCCGCCTGTCCTTTAGGACCTCCTTTATCACGCGGAGCCTCGCGGATACTTCAGGCGTTGTCAAAAGCTTTTCGGCAGTAGCATAGTCCTCCTCTGCAACATCGGGGAGAACCATGCCTATCTCCATGTCCCTAGGCACAGGCGTCGCGATAACCTTGAAGTCCCCCCCTGAACCAGCCATGAAGCGAGCTAGGAGCTCAGGCTCACCTATTGTCGCGGACAGGCCTATGACCTGTATCCTATCTCCAACAATCTTCTTAAGCCTCTCCAGGGCTAGTGAGAGCTGGCTGCCCCTCTTGTCTGAGGCTAGCTCGTGAAGCTCGTCGACCACAATCCACCTGACGGTTTTAAGATGGCTTCTCAGCCTGGACCCTATCAGAAGTATCTGGAAGGTTTCCGGGGTTGTTACAAGAATGTGAGGGGGGCTTAGCGACTGTGTTCTTCTCTCCGAGGAGGGGGTGTCCCCGTGCCTAACGGAGAGCTTGAAGTCAAGCCTGCTCGCCCACCAGCTGATCCTGCTGACGAGGTCCCTGTTTAAAGCCCGGAGGGGAGTAATGTAGATAAGGAAAATACCGTTTTTAACGTTAGCCCTTTCTTCAAGCATGAGGCTGAGTATCGGGAGTATTGCCGCCTCAGTCTTACCTATTCCAGTAGGA
>Ga0207433_10009625_pt1 | contig 15323 bp, 13 predicted proteins | sample YelNatPaOPGAMG01_FD_187559 | JGI IMG/M metagenome (GOLD analysis project Ga0207433, IMG submission 187559) | Hot spring thermophilic microbial communities from Obsidian Pool, Yellowstone National Park, USA - OP-RAMG-01 (SPAdes) (version 3) | ecosystem: Environmental > Aquatic > Thermal springs... | reverse complement strand
TAAATTAAACACATCATTTAGAATAACCGATTGCGATTATATAAAGAGGCTCCTCATCTAAACCTATAGGGAGTAAATCTTTAACTGCGGGATCATCAAAGGCACCCACGCAGACACTTGCCAATCCCAAAGCGGTTGCCTCTAAAATGATATTTTGCGCAATATGACCTGCCTCCATATGGACGTATCTTATCCCCCTTTGACCGTATTTTTTAGTTGTCCTTGAATAAACCGCACAGATAACGATATTTAAAGGTGCCTGACTAATAAATCTCTGTCCCCAGGCGCAGATACTTAAATTTTCCCTTAAGTCTTTATCATTAATTTGGATTAATTTATGTCCTAAAGGTAAATAATGAAAAATACCTTCTTTGCTAAAAACATAAAGTTCCATAGGATAAAGTGCGCCTGCGGAAGGAGCGGTTCTAAACTTTATCCCAAATTTTTCTAAAGTTATACCCTGGCCTGCCCAGAGGATTTGACCTATCTGATTTAAATCTAAATCCTTATCAAGAAACTCTCTATGGGAGCGCCGTTTAAAGATCGCCTCCTCCAAAGAGACATTACTTTTTAAGGAAGGTTGAGGCAAAATTATTTCCTTATTCTTTGCCATAATTATCTCCTTATTTAATAAAAAAATTATAAACAAAATAAATATCTTTTTCTCCATATTTTTAAATTTTAACACAATAAATAAATAAAGGCAAAGGATAATAACAGGAAAAGTTAAGGATGTTTAGAGGCCTATGTGGCTGGATGGGTTTTGTTCGTTAATTTCGTTATTTTCGTTAATTTCGTTTATTATACTTAATACTTAGATTTATTTTGTGCTTTGAATTTTTTACTTTGTCATTTAAAATTTTCCCTACATACTAAATACTATATACTACATACTTACCTAACTCCTAACCCTCACTACTCACTACTCACTACTCACTACTCGATACTCACTACTCACTACTTATTAATAGCGTTTAGCGTATAGTTTTTATTAAAATTTCTTCGCTTATCCCTTAATACCTAAATACCTAAAAACCTTAATACCTTAAAACCTTAATACCCAAACACTAAATACCTTAAAACCTTAACACCTTAATACCTTAATACCTAAACACCTAAATACCTAACTTCCTAACTTCTAACTATTGACTACTCCCTACTAAAAAGTCCCTATTTTTATGCTCTAGGGTGAGCTTTGTTGTAAATCTGCTTTAGTTTTTCAGTGGTAAGGTGGGTATAAACTTGAGTAGTGGAGATACTGCTATGACCCAAAAGTTCCTGTACACTTCTTAAATCCGCACCTCTTTCCAAAAGATGGGTGGCAAAGGAATGCCTGAGAGTATGGGGAGAGATTCCTGACTTAAGTGAAGCTAAATTTACATACTTAAAAACAATATTTCTCACCGCTCGGCTAGTGATACGCCTACCAAATCTATTTAAAAAAACCGCCTCCTCTTTGTTTTTTCTTTTCTCCAAATACTTACGTATTGCCTCTAAGGCTTTTTCTCCAATCGGAAGGAGTCTTTCTTTTTTCCCTTTCCCTCTAACTTTGACTGTTCCCGAGATAAAATCTATATCGGATAAATTTAAACCTACCAGTTCTGAAATGCGCATCCCGGTGCTATAAAATGTCTCCAGAATTGCCCTATCCCTTAAACTCCTTTCATCCTCTGCAGGGACTATCTCAATAAGTTTGGAAATCTCCTCCTCCGTAAGACAAGAGGGTAGATGCTTTTCCTGTTTTGGTCCAGAGATAAGACTGGCAGGGTTAAATTTTATGTAGCCCTCTCTAAAAAGAAATTTAAAAAATGAGCGCAAGCATGATAACTTACGATTGATACTGCGACTCTTAAGGTTTTTTTGTTTTAATTCTGCTAAATATCTTCTTAATACCAGATGGTCTATTTCCTCTATGGGTCTTCCTTTTAAAAATTCTTTAAACTCCTTTAAATCCAAACCGTAATTAAGACAGGTATGTGAAGAATAATTCTTTTCTATCTCCAAATAACGCATAAACTTATCGATGTAATGCTGGATCTCTAATGCCATTAGGTATTTTTGGGTAATTCTTTGGTGGTAAATTTACATTCAGGAAATCTAGAACAGCCATAAAAAATTCTGTTGCGCCAGCGCCTTTCCACCAATTCTCCACCACAGTTTTCTTGCGGACATTTTATTCCTGTAGTAATGGGTTTAGAGTTTTTGCATTGAGGATAACCCGAGCAACTTAAAAATTTCCCTTTTCTTCCCCATTTTATAAGCATCGGTTTTCCACATTTCTCACAAATCTGATCACTTAAAATAACTTCTTTTTTAATATTCTTTTGGGCAAAATCTAACTCGGTTTTAAAAGATGAATAAAATTCATTCAAAACCTTAAGCCGATTAAACTTTCCCTCCTCAATCCCATCTAACTCTTCCTCCATATGGGCAGTAAATTTTATATCCATAATTCGGGGGAAATACTCTTTCAGCAAATCACAAACTTTAAATCCCAATTCCGTAGGATAAAGATACCCTTTTTGGCGCCGTACATAATTACGCATAATTAATGTCTGAATTGTGGGAGCATAAGTAGAAGGTCTGCCAATTCCTTCCTGCTCCATCAATTTCACTAATGAACCTTCGGAGAAACGCGAAGGTGGCGAGGTAAAATGTTGACTGGGAATAAGTTTTAAAAGTTCTAAAACCTCTCCTTTTTCTAAAGGAGGCAGGTACTTCTTTTTTTCTTCTTCAGGATAAAGTATACTAAAGCCCTCAAAGATAACTTCTGTACCTGAAGCGACCAAGGTATATTTATCTACTCCAATATAAACCGTGGTAACTTTATACTCTAAACTTGCCATTTGACTGGCTAAAAAACGATTGTAGATAAGACTGTATAACTTAAATTGGTCTTTGGTTAAAAATTCTTTTATACTTTCAGGAGTTCTCTCTACAGAGGTGGGTCGGATTGCCTCATGCGCCTGCTGACTATACTTTGAAACCTTAAGGGTTTCTGTTTCTTTTCCCAAAAAACACTCTCCATAAAAACGCAGGATAAAATCTCTTGCCTGTTTTTTTGCCTCATCAGAAATACGCGTAGAGTCTGTACGCATATAAGTGATAAGACCAATTGGTCCTTTTATTCCGATTTCTACCCCTTCGTATAACTGCTGGGCAACCAGCATAGTTTTGGATACAGAAAAACCTAATTTCTGAAATGCCTCCTGCTGTAAACTACTAGTAGTAAAGCAAGGTGGAGGATTTTTCTTTTTTAGTGTCTCTTTTATTTCCTTTACCACAAAACTTTTATCCTTTATCTCATCAATGATTTGTTTTGCCTGTTTTTCATTTTTTATTTCTATTTTTTTATCTTCAAACTTATCTAAGCGCGCAAGAAAACTTTCTTTACTGTCTTTGACTTTAGCTAACTCAGCTTCAATCGTCCAATATTCTTGGGGCTTAAAAGAAAGGATCTGTCTTTCCCTATCGACAATCAACCTTAAAGTAACGGATTGAACCCTTCCTGCGCTTAAACCCCGCACAATTTTTTTCCAAAGAAGCGGACTTAAGAAATAGCCTACAATTCTATCTAAGATGCGTCGGGTTATCTGGGCTTCTACCATATTAAGGTTAAAATCGCGCGGATGAGAAAAAGCCTCTTTTATTGCGGAAGGAGTAATCTCATGAAATATCACCCTTTGAAAATTCTTATCCGAAGAGAGCCTTTCTTTTATATGCCAACCGATCGCTTCTCCCTCACGGTCAGGGTCAGTAGCGATATAAATATCCTTTTTATCCTGCGCCTCTTTTATAAGTTGCTCTAAAATCTTTTTTCGCTTGGGGATTACCGTATAAAAGGGCTGGAAATCCTTTTCAATTGCTACTCCCAGACGCTTTTCGGGAAGGTCAATCAGATGCCCCATACAGGAAAAGATTTCATATTCTTTCCCCAATAGATTATTTATAGTCTTTGCTTTGGTCGGAGACTCTACAATTACTAATTTTTTAGTCTTCATTTTAAACTTTTATATCTAAATTTAATTCCTCTAATATATCCTGAATATCTAAAACAAGTTTTGCTCCTTCTTTTATTAACGTATTTGTTCCCCAAGAAGTAAAAGAATCTTGTCTTCCCGGAACACAGAAAACCTGACGGTTCTGCTCCAAAGCAAAATTAGCAGTAATTAAGGCTCCGCTTTTTTTCGCTGCCTCTACTACTAAAACCCCTAAGGATAAACCGCTGATAATCCGATTACGCCGGGGGAAATTAAAGGAAAAAGGCTGAGTATTAAAACTAAATTCAGAAATCACTGCTCCTTTTAAAGCAATTTCTTCTACCAATTCTTTATTTTCTTCAGGATAAATGAAACTAAATCCACTTCCCAAAACCGCAATGGTCCTTCCGCCTGCCTTTAATGCTCCTTTATGCGCCCAGGTATCAATACCTCTGGCTAAACCAGAAACAATGGTAAAGCCCAACTCTGCTAATTCAAAAGAAAACTTCTGGCTACATTGTAAACCATAAAAGGAGGCCTGCCTTGAACCTACAATAGCAATACTTAACTTATCTTCTTCTTTAAATTCACCTTTTATATAGAGAACAACTGGAGGATCAGTAATCTGTTTAAGCAAAAACGGGTACTCTTTATCCTTAAAGGTAAGCACCTTTAGATTATACTTTTTAATCAAATTTAATTCTTCATCGATTTTCTTAAGGTCAAAAGAGCTGATTTTAAAAGCAAGCTCTCTATCTATACCTGTTTTTTTAATAAGTTCATCTTCGGAAAATTTAAATATATCTTGAGGCCTTGACAATGACTCCCAGATTCTTTTTAAAACCAAAGGTTTTAATTCTAAAATCATATTTAAACCAACTAAAACCTCAAACTCTTCCATCTTTAGGAAATTAATTTTAGTATCTCTTCTACTACTTCATCTATACTTAAATTAGATGTATCGATCTTTTTTTCAATGCGCGCATAAAAGGGTGCGCGTTTTTGAAGTAATTCCTTAATCTTCTCTAAGGGGTTGGGAGTATTCAACAGAGGCCGAAAATTATAATCTTTTGTGCGCTCAAAAATTACTGAGGGCTGAGCGGTAAGACAAATTACCGTTCCGGTTTCCTGCATTATCTTTATATTCTCCTCATCCAAAACAATCCCTCCTCCGCAGGCAACCACAAAATTTTTTTCTTTGGAGATTTCCTTTAAAGTCTCTTTTTCCCTACGCCGAAAATAAGGTTCACCTTTTTGGGCAAAGATATCAACAATGGTCATTTTTTCTTTTAACTCAATCAACTCATCTAAATCTACAAAATGCCAGTTTTTTTTCTGCGCTAATCTTTTGCCGACAGAGGTTTTACCCGTACCCATAAAGCCAACTAAATAAATATTATTCATATTTTTATAGAGGGATTACCCAGCCCTGCTCACCGTCTCGCAGGGCGTCGCTAAGCATGTCCCGACTTACTCGTCGGGACAGCGACCCCATAAAGCCAACTAAATAAATATTATTCATAATTTTATAGAGGAATTACCCGGCCTTTTTCTACTGTCTTGATTTTTATTTAGGGCGCACATTCTGTGCGCCCTCTTTTAATTTATTCTTATTTACCGCTTTCGACCTTGCTAAATGCCTCCAATACTGAATCCTTAAGCATCTGGGCAGATTCTTTTGTCTTGGGATAAAATATCCTATACCAACGGTTATCCTTTGAGTTCTTTTGGGGCATCCCTAAAAATAAACCATTTTTCCCTTCAATTACCCGCAAGCCCTTTACCACAAAATCACCTAAAGAAATATCCACAAATGCCTTGACTTTACCAGTTTGCGTTTTTAAGTGACTTATCCTTATTATTCTGATATCATTTGGCTCTAACATAAAAATCACCCCCTTTCTACTCTAAAAGACGAAAAGGGGGTAAAATTCTCACTTAAAAATTATTTAATTTTTTTAAGTAACTAAAGTAATTCTCTTTTATATCTGTAAGATTATCCGCGCCGAATTTTTCTAAAAAAGCATCTGCAAGCACAAAGGCAATCATACTTTCCGCAATTACTCCTGCAGATTCTACCACGCATATATCTGAGCGCTCTACGGATGCCTTTGTAGGTTTTTTGGTTAATATGTTTACAGAATCTAAAGGATTAAGTAAAGTAGAAATGGGTTTCATACAGGCACGGATTACCAAATCCTTGCCATTAGAAATTCCGCCTTCAATACCACCCGCATTATTAGTGAGACGAAAATATCCTTTGCTTTTACTATAATATATTGCATCATGGACTTCTGAGCCAAATCTTTTAGCATAACCAAAACCTAAACCAAACTCTATTGCCTTTACCCCCGGAATAGAAATAACCGCTTGGGCTATCCGACTATCTAAGCGCCTATCCCAATGTACATAACTACCTAAACCCACCGGTACATTTTTTGCCACTACCTCAAAGATTCCACCCAAAGTATCTTTTTTTTCTTTTGCCTCTTTTATTTTTTTAAAGATGGACTCTTTATTAGTTTCTCCTCCTACCATCAAGACTTTACTTTTTATAAGTATATTAAACTCCTTTAAAAACAACTTACAGATCGCTCCTACTGCTACTCTGGAGGCAGTTTCTCTGGCTGAGGCACGCTCTAAAACATTTCTTATATCTTTAAAACCGTATTTTAAAACCCCTGCTAAATCCGCATGCCCGGGACGGGGCGAAATTACTTTGGGCAAATAATCAATACTAAAATCTTTATTTTTAATCAGTATTCCAATAGGGCTTCCTAAAGTTTTTTCCTCTTTTATTCCGGAAATAATTTCTGCTTTATCCTTCTCTATCTTCATCCGCGGCCCCCTGCCAAATCCCTTTTGCCGGCGGGCTAATTCCTGGTTGATAAATTTTTTATCTATCTTTAAACCACAAGGCATTCCTTCCAAGATAGCCAATAAAAACTTACCATGCGATTCGCCACTGGTTAAAAATCTAAGCATTTTAACCTTCCTTTTATTTTATATTTTCTTTTAAAAACTCCACTAATAATTCCCTGTCTTCACCCGCCATAAATTCAAAACAACCTGCGGTCTCAAAACCACCACTTTTTTCTTCTGAAGATGGCTCTAATTCTATTGCCTTTATCATATGTACCCTTAAAATATTAATTACCGCATCTAAAGGTTGTTGTTCTTCTCTAATATATAACTTTACTGCCAGATTTGTGTCAATAGGAATAAATACTTCAGAAATAAAAGCAATCCCTCCATAACTTATGTCTTTGGTGGTAGCAAAAAATGTCTTACCGTGAAAGTAATAGGATATCTTTACTTTTAAAGGAATTCTAATATATTCTCTACGCTCAGGACCGCTATAGGCACGGGTCTGGATAAACTCAGTGGTAGTTTTTAGTTTTACCAAATCGCGTGCATCTAAATATGCCTCTTTTAGTTCCTTTAACTTGTCTTTAAAATAAAAATCTATAGCCTCATTAATCTCAGTGTATGTACTGATAAAAACCTGAATATGAGAGTTGGTAATCTGCTCCAGCATATGAATCACGCCTTCGTTTAAAGGATCAGCCATTACTACGCTAAGGATGTTGCCTACTTTGTCTACGGGCATAAGTGTATATATTTTAATCCATTTTAAAGGAATAAGCCCTAAGATCTCTTGCGGGATCTCGTAATTCTTTAAAGGCAGGTACGCAAAGTTATACTGATTGGAAAGACACATCGCAATATCCAGTTCTGTAGCAAATCCTAAAGCGATAAGATGCTGACTTAAGTAACCCCCTTTTCTCTTTTGCTCTTCTAATGCAATCTGTAACTGCTCGGGTGTAATTATTTTACGCTCAATTAAAAGTTCCCCTAATTTTTTTCTGGTGGTCCTTAGAGGTATCATGGTTCTTCGGCCCAAAGTCCTTTCTTTTCTTGCCTTGCCTTTCTAAAAAGAGTTAAAAAATAATCCGCATATTTTACATTGGGAGGAACCGTCAACGGCTGGGCATATCCTTCCTCGATCATCTTGGCATTCACAAAAGTGTTATCCTCTTTTAAAAATACATAAGCCAAAAGGCGATTATAACGGTCGTATCTTTCCACATCAAACTCTAATCTTATCCTTTTATTTTCTAATATATTTTTTAAAAACTCATAGGAACGCCTTCCCATAGATTTTATAGTCTGAATATCCTTTTTGGTCCTCTGGACATCCCGATAGAGTTTTTTTGATTCATGCATCTCAGGAGCATCTATTCCGATAAGACGCAGTCTCTGTCCGTTTTCTAACTCTAATGTGTCTCCATCAATTACCCGTTTTACCTTTATATCGCTATAGTTATAATTCCTGCCAAAGGGAATAGAAAATTTTATCCCTTCAGAACAGAATTTTATATGTAATTTTTCTTCTTTGGCAAAAACACTAAAAGCAACAAATATAACCGCAATTATAAAAATTATTCTTTTTTTCATCTCTTTTTAGGGATTAATTTAACCCCCAAAATTATTACTAATATAACATAAATTAAACTAATAATAAAGATTATTTTATTATTGGCTAAATAATCAATAAGTTTTTGCGGTTCTTTAAATACTGCCATCCCTAAAGAGGCAAGGATAAACTGTAGCCAGTATATCCTTAAAGGAGAACCTAAAAGCACAACTAAAAGATAATACCTAAAAGAAATAGGACTAAGCCCCATAAACATATCCATAAATCTAAAAGGAACTAAAGGAGTTGCCCTTAAGATAAATAATCCAAAGAAACTGCTTCTTTTTTCCAAAAGTTCTTTGTAATAAGAGAATTTTTCTTTAAATATTTTCTTTTCCACAAATTCCTTACCCATAATCCTGCTGAAATGAAAAAGGATATAGGCATTGATTACTTCAGCAATCCAAACTAAAAGTGAACTTATGTTTGCTCCAAACAAAATGGCAGAGACAACTCTAAAAATATCTTTGGACAACCATACAAAAAATGTCACTACCACATAAAGGATAACAAAGATTATACCGGAAAGGATTAAAGGATATCTACTTAAATAAATCTTCAATGTCTCTGGCTCAAATTTAAAGTGTTTACCCAGCATAATTAAGAGCAGAATAATTAAAATAAATATAGAAAACTTTATTATCCCTTTCATCTCTCTTTCTTGTAATTTTATGTTTTCAATTGTTCCATAACTTTTAAAGCAATCTTTCTTCCCAAAATTCCACTTAAAGTAGCAAAAGGCACTTTCTTTAAATAAGAAATATTTTTTATGCCTTGCTCGTATAATCTGCGTGCCCTGACCCTTCCAATTTGACTTAAACTAACTAAATCCAGAAGTTCCTCTTTTATGCCATAGTTAAGTCTAACCCTTAGTTTCTTAAGGTAAGGGGTAGCCTCTTTTAAATTAAGAACCTTGGCTATCTCTATCAGGGAATAAACCAACCAATCAGCGATCTCTAACTTATTATGCAATTCACCCGGAGTAATCTGGAATTTTTCTAAAAGTTCCGCTTCGGATTTCTCTTCTATCCAATCTAAAAAACAGAACGCAGTCTTTACGCTTGCTAAAAAATCCTCATAGTTATCATCCCAAGCCAAAGGAACATCCATTAGAATTTTTTCTTTATGTTGATTAACTATATCCTGTAATAATTCAAAATCATCCTTTTTTAATTTCAGATGAGGTTTTATCTCATCAACATAACAGATGAGCTGTAAAATCCCAAGTTCAGAAAAACCCAAATCCTCAGTCATCTTTAAGGCCTCGATAAAAAAGTGCGCACTTTGAGGATCAATGTATAAACAACTTATGCGTTTACCTAAAAATGTGGCGGACAATTTATCTTTATTTCTTTCAATAAATTTCCAGTTTTCTAATTGATTTATTATCCTTTTTAATTTATCTTCAATAAAAGATGCATCCTTATATTGAAAACCAAAAAAACTTAAAGCAAAAAAATTTAAAATTCCTTCTAAAGAAGAAACTATCCTTGAGGCAATTAAAGAAAGCGTATGTATACGCAAGGCTTTTTCCTGAAACAACTTTGATTCAATACTTTCTGGTTTTCCTAAGATATACCTCTGAATGAGGTTTTCTGCATCTTCCTCGGATTTAGCCAGAATTAATGCTTCTCCAAATTTATCATACTGAGGCCTTCCTGCCCGTCCAGCAAATTGTTTATATTCTAAAACCGGGATTTCAATTGAGCCTAAACCGGGATAGTATCTTTTTATATCTCTTACCAAAACCCGAAACGCAGGCAAATTCACTCCCAAAGCCAAAGTAGGGGTACAGCAGACAACCTTAATTAAGCCTTTGCGAAAATTATCCTCAATTAAACTCTTCTGTTCTGCCACCAATCCTGCATGATGGAAAGAAACTCCGTTTTTTATCACCTTGGCCAATCTTTGGCATTGCTTGGTGGGAGGAGAAAGAGCCTCTAATATCTGTTCGGATAATGATTTAAGTTGCGACTTTTCTTCTTTTGTAAGAAATCCTTCCATCATAAAAGCCAATCTTTCCGAGAGCGCTTCAGAAGCACGCCGACTGGAGACAAAGATAAGCAATTGTTTTTTTCTTTTAATCACTGTATCTTTGGCTAAAGCCTCCTCATTAGATAAATCCTCATCTAATAAAACTGAATTCTTATTTAGGAATCTAACCATTCGATTGTAAAAGACCCCTTCGTATAATTTTATCGGTCTAAAATCACTTTTAATTACCTCTGCCCCTAACCAATCCGCTAACTCTTCCACGTTAGTAATGGTGGCGGAAAGTCCTAAAAATTGTGCCAAGGCTAAATTTTTTCTTAAAAGAGTAATGAGGATTTCTAAGGTTGGCCCGCGTCCTACATCATTAATAAGGTGAATCTCATCAACAATCACCAAGCCTACATCATTTATCCAATCAACACCGTGTCTAATTAATGAATCAAGTTTCTCGGAGGTAGTGATGATTAGACGGTAATACCTCAACCAAGGGTCAGAAGAATCCAAATCTCCGATAGATAAAGCGACTTTTATTTTACCCTCAAAAAAATTCTTGTAATACTGGTATTTTTCGGAAGCCAAAGCCACTAAAGGGACTATATAGATAATCTTTTTATTAAGGTTTAAATTTTTAATAATACTTAAAGTAGCAAGAAGGGTTTTACCTGAGGCGGTGGGAGTAGCGATTACTAAATTCTTTCTTTTAAAAATTCCCTTATTAATTGCCTCAATCTGATGCGGATAGAGTTCTTTTATTCCTTCTTTTTTTAATTTTTCTAAAAACTCTAAGGGAATATATTCTTTTAACTGATAAATTTCCATATCTTATATTTATATTATAACAAAAATATACCAAATTATAAAAAATATCTTATAATAAAAGGTATGGAATACGACCGCTTTCAAAAAGAAGCAATCCAGTATATAAATGAAGGGTATTCCGTAATTGTCTCTGCTCCTACGGGTGCAGGAAAAACCGCCATTGCAGAATACATAATCGAAGATGCATTAAAGAAAAGACAGCGTGTAATCTATACTGCACCTATAAAGGCGCTCTCCAATCAGAAGTTCCGCGATTTTAACCAGCAATTTAAGGATGAAATCGGTATCCTTACCGGAGATGTCTCTATCAATCCTAACGCTTGCGTATTAATTATGACTACCGAAATATTCCGGAACAAAATTATCACCAATCCTCAGGAACTAAAAAATTATTCCTGGGTAATCTTCGATGAGGTTCATTATATAGATAATGAAGAGCGGGGAACAGTTTGGGAAGAAGCACTGATATTTTTGCCTTCCCATATGAAAATCTTATGCCTCTCTGCCACCATTCCCAATATAGATGAATTTGCTTCTTGGATTGAGTCCATCCATAAAAAACCCATAAAAATAGTTGTGGAAGATAAAAGACCAGTGCCCTTGAAATTTTTCTTTCATTGTCAGAATGAAGTTTTAGAAAATTTAGGCAAACTAAAACAATTCTTTCTTAAAAACCACAAACATAAACCCAATAAGTTATTCTCCCTTATAAACTACCTGCGCAATATAAACGGCCTTCCCTGTATCTATTTTGCCTTTGCCAGAAAAAAAACTGAAGACTTAGCCTTTGAACTTTACCGCTTTGATTTTTTAAATAAAGAAGAGAAAAAACAAGTTTTGTCTTTCTACAATGAACTCTGCCAACGTTTTGGATTAACTAAAGAGGAAAGTGCCCAGAGACTCTATTATCTTATCCTAAAAGGGATTGCTTATCATCATGCAGGGATGCTTCCCACCTTAAAAGAAGTGGTAGAGCAGCTTTTCACCACCCGTCTCATCAAAGTAATCTTTACTACTGAGACATTTGCCTTGGGAGTAAATATGCCGGCAAAAAGCGTTATCTTTGATGACTTAAAAAAATTCTACGGAAGATATACTCGGATTCTAAAAGTAAGAGATTTCTATCAGATGGCAGGACGTGCAGGAAGAAGAGGTATGGATAAAGAAGGAAATGTCTTCTTACGGATAAATCCTTATCGCATAAATTTAGAAGAGGTGAAAAGACTCATTTCCGGCAAACCCGAAGCAGTAAAAAGCCAGTTTAATTTATGTTATGCTACTTTACTTAATCTCTATGAGCGCTATCAAGAAAAACTCCTTGATGTTTATCCTTTATCTTTACATTATTTTCAATCCTCAAAACATCAACGCAAAGAAGCATTAAGACTTATCCAGGCAAAGTTATCATTACTTAAGGAATTAAATTATATAAAAGAAGGTAAGCTGAGCTCCAAAGCAAAATTTGCCTCTTGCCTCTATGGATATGAACTGATTTTGGCAGAGCTTTATGAAAGAAATATTTTAGAGCAGTTAGAAAAAACAGAACTTGCGGTTTTAGCAACCGCAGTAGTCTTTGAACCGCGCAAAAACCAAAGAATTATTAAACTTTCTTTAAGAGCAGAGAAATTAAAAGAAACTTGTGAAAACTTGATGAAGATGATTAGACAAAAAGAGATAAAATACCGCATCTATCCTTTAAGCAAAGAACCGTATTTTCATCTGGCTTCTTCTACCGAGGCCTGGATAAAAGGAATACCTTTCGAAAGAATTGTTGATTTCACCGATACAGATGAAGGAGAAATTATCCGTTATTTCCGGATGGGAGTGCAGATCTTAAGAGAAATCAAAGAAAGTAGTTTTTCCTCTCCTTTACTAAAAGAAAAAACACAAGACTTAATCTATCTTATCAACCGTGATGTGGTGGATGCAGAAAAACAACTGCGTCTCCAATAAATTAACCCAATAATTTATCAAACTCCTCTACCGTAATAGCGGCTAAGGTATTAAAAGAAATTCCAGTTAGTTTTGTAATCTCAACGGATGCAGAGATTGCCTCTTTTACCGAAGGAAAATCTACTATAAATGCCAAGTCATAGCCTCCCAAAAGTGCAAACATCTGCTCTACCTTGCCATTTTTCCCTTCAATAATTGAAATAACCTTTTTGGTGCGTTCTTTCCTTATCCCTTTGATTGCCTCAAGACTATATCTTCCTAACATCAAAAATTTCATCTCTCTTCACCTCCTTTCTTATGCATTTTTAATTTGCACAGTCATAAGTTTTTATTTGAGTATAATCATTTAAGAAAACATGGGGGTTTAAATTATGAAACACCTTTTGATAAGCTCCAAAAAGTTACCGAATTATTGAGCTAGTACAACGGTTCCTAATATATTTTTTTAAATTCTACTTTTCCAAAATAATGCCTTAATATCTCTTTGTAATCTTTTCCTCTCTTCGCCAAGCCATAAGCACCTTGCTGACACATCCCTACCCCATGCCCAAAACCACCGCCATAGAAGATAAATTTCTCAGGATGACCTTGGAGGTCTTTTTTTACTTCTATTTTAAACATACTACTCCGCAATCCTCCCAAGGTATTGCGAATCTGAAGTTCCTTTTCTAAAGAATAAGTATTATTTGTTCCAATTATTTTAATCTCAGAGATATGTCCGGATTTGTTACGTTTGGTTATAATTATCTTTTTAATTTCTCCCAAATCCTTAAACTTAGAAAGCATCTCTTTCATCTCCTCATAACTATAAATCCTTACCCAGCGAAAATTACTGTTATTGATATCACAAAGAATACCTTCAGGTGGACTCTTAAGCCATTCTTCTAACTCTATAGGTGAAAGCGGAAAATTTATCCTTTTTTCTTCTAACATATCTGGTCTTCCCTTTAAATAAGGTATCTCCTTTTTATCACCAAAGATATTATCCTGAGTATGCCCTCCGCAATTAGAAGAATATATCGCATCAATAGGCTTGTCTTCATAAACTAAAATTATTCCCCTGGTCTCATCCACTGCCTGACGCGTCTGTTCTGTTTCTACTTCTACCCCTGTGTATACCTGACAATGTACCTGGGAGCAAAAATCAAACCCTTCTTCTTTGTGCCTGCCTAATTTCTTTAATGCTTGAGTGCGGGAAGCAACTGCCTGGGCTTTTAGCGCCTCCTTAGGCCAATCTGAAGGCATCTCTGAAGGAATTACACTATAAAGGTATTCTTCTAAATTTACAACATTAATTACCTTTAGTCCTTCCTTCTCCAAAATAACTTCCATTATCCCTCTAAAACTGCGGTCTGCCTGATACATCCAGAAATGCTCTTTCCCTTCTAAAACATTAAATATAGTTATAGTTCCTTGAGGATTTTTTGGTTTAATCAAGATAGGCTCATTTATTATAAAATTTTGCTTCTTTTGGTCAGTAATAATTATTTTATTATCCGCAGTTTTTGAGATACGATAAATTTCATTTTCCTTTCCATTCGCTAATACATTCACCTTTGATTTTGTTTCTATGCTAAAAGGAGTAGAGCATTTAAACTCTATGAATTTTTCTTTCTCTATCAGACCTATCCGCACATAAGGGATATCTTTTATATAAGGATAAGGTTTTACCAAAATTTGTTTCTTTTCTCTCAGTAAAGCTAGTTTTTTTCTTTCCTTTTCAAAATAATCCTTTCCCAATTTATCTTTTAACTCCAAAATCCTTGCTTGGGCTAATTTATTTTTTGGCTCTCTTAAAACTATCCTCTGATATAGCTTAAAGGATTCCGCAAAATTTCCCAATCTAAATAAAAGTTCCGCCATTATTTTTTGAATATTTACTATACTGGCATCCAAAAGATTTACTTTCTGATACTCTTTGACTGCCTCCTCAATGCTTCCCTGACGCTGATAAAGGCTGGCTAAAGAAAGATGAGAAATTATATGGTTAGGGTTAAGTGAAACTACCTTTTGATAATAACCTTGCGCCTTAGAATAATCCTTTTTTTCTTCAAAACATAAACCTAAATTTATATTTGCCTCTAAATTATCCGGCTCAATTT
>Ga0207433_10009623_pt1 | contig 15328 bp, 13 predicted proteins | sample YelNatPaOPGAMG01_FD_187559 | JGI IMG/M metagenome (GOLD analysis project Ga0207433, IMG submission 187559) | Hot spring thermophilic microbial communities from Obsidian Pool, Yellowstone National Park, USA - OP-RAMG-01 (SPAdes) (version 3) | ecosystem: Environmental > Aquatic > Thermal springs... | reverse complement strand
CCTCTAAACCAAATCTTAAAATTAAAATTTTCTTTTCTCTTTCAGTAAGGGTTTCTAATGCTTGAGTTAATTCTTCTTTAAGTAGAGAAAGAACAGTTACATTTGCTGGAGATTTTATAGTCTTATCTTCTATAAAATCTCCAAAATATGTATCACCTTCATCTCCTATAGGTGTATGAATAGATATAGGCTGCTGGGAAGCCTTTAATATATCTTTTATTTTATATAATGGCATTCTTAAGGCTTTTGCTAATTCTTCTTCTGTTGGCTCTCTACCTTTTTCTTGAATAAATACTCTTGATATTCGAATTATTTTATTTATAGTCTCGGTCATATGAACCGGTATTCTTATGGTTCTTGACTGATCAGCTATTGCCCTTGTTATGGCTTGTCTTATCCACCAAGTGGCATATGTTGAAAATTTATAGCCGCGTTTATATTCAAATTTTTCTACAGCCTTTATAAGACCAATGTTGCCCTCCTGAATTAAATCTAAAAAAGAAAGCCCCCTATTTACATATTTTTTTGCTATACTGACTACTAATCTTAGGTTTGCCTCAACCAATTCTCTTTTAGCTTTATTATATAATTCCTGTTTATCTAAAATAATTTTTATTTTTTGTTTTAATTCTTCTTCTTTAATACCTAATTTTTTAATATATTCTTTCTTTTGTTTTTTCAATTTAATTTTCTCTTTTATATTTTTTGTTTTTAATTTTTTATTTATATCTTCTAACTCAAAAACTATCTCTTTAATTTTATGAATAATCTCGTTTACTATAAGAATTGTAAAATTAAATTGTTTTAAGATTTTTTCCACAGAAGATTGTTTTTTTGTTCTTGATAATTTTTTATAAAGTCTTTTTATCCTGTCTATCTCTTTCTTTTTATTTTTCACTTCTCCTTTTACAAAATCATCTATATTCAACTCATCGTCTATAATCTTATCAGAAACATCTAAAAATACCTCTTTTGCCACATTTGTTGAAAAAACTTCTTTAGTCAAATCGTTCTCCCTTTCTTCTATTTGTTTTGCCAATAATAGTTCAGTATCTCTTGTTAAAAGAGGAATCTGACCCATCTGTTTAAGATACATTTTAACCGGATCATCTATAGATATTTCTGTATGAATTTCTCTTTTTTCTTTTTCAATGTTTTCTATTTCTTGTTCTTTCTCTAATATATTTATATTCTCATTATCAAGGTAACTAAAAACAAAATCCAATTCATCAGCGCTCACTATATCCTCACAAAGAAAGTGATTTATTTCATCATATGTAAGATAACCTTTCTTTTTCCCCAGATCAACTAATTGCTCAATATTTTTTTCTAAAATTTTTCTTTTAATCATTTTAACCACCTATCTTATTATATTTATCTATTAAAATTTTTAACATTTTCCTGTCATTATTTTTTTCCGCATCCCTTATATTTTCCCTTATCTTTTCTTTCAAAATCTTTGTTCTGTTTTTAACCAGTTTAATTATACCACTTTTAAATAATTCTTTATCAAGCGGTATTTCTTCATCCATTAAAATCCCTGTTATAAAACTATTTATCTCTTTATCCAATATGGTCCCAATTGTTTTAGAATTGAAATCATTTTTTAAAAAATACGAAAATGTTTTTTTTGAAATATTAGAAGTAAAATCTTCTTCTTTTAAATTCTTCTTTGCTACAGAAAATAAATCCGGATTATTTAATATAAATTTAAATATTATCTTTTCTGTTAATGGTATTAATTCCTTTATATTTTTTTGACTCACACCAAAAGCATTATCTTTTTTATAATAAGTTTTCTTAAGTTCTGCCAATAGAAGTTCTTCTTTTATATTTAATATATTTGATAATTTCTTAATATACTCGTATTTTTCAACCTCGCTATTTAATTTATTAATTGCAGAAAGCATCTTGTCTGCTATATTGCTTTTACCTTCTATGCTTTCTATGTCATAACTTTTTCTTAATATAAGTATTTTATAATCAAAAAAATCTAATTTTTGTGAAAGTAATTTTAAAAAATAATCCTTACCTTTTTCTCTTAAAAGCAAATCCGGGTCGTATCCTTTTTCCAATAAAACTATTTTAGGTCTTATATCATTTTCTAATAATAAATCCATAGCCCTTATTGTAGCCGATTCTCCTGCTTTATCAGAGTCAAATATTAATATTATGTTTTTAGTATATCTTTTTATTAAATTTATCTGTTCTTCTGTTAAGGCAGTTCCTAAGGAGGCAACTATATTTTTTATACCAAAAATATAAGGTATAATCATATCTAAATAACCTTCCACAACAATTACTGAATCAAGGTTTAATATTTCTTCTTTAGCAAAATTTAAACCAAAAAGATGCTCTCTTTTTTTATAGATTGGGCTTTCGAAAGAATTTATATATTTTGGAGCATCGTTTATTTCCTTCCAGATTCTTGCACCAAAAGCTATAGGTCTTGAACGAACATCAAATATTGGAAAAACTATTCTATCCCAAAAAAGATCTCTATAACCATCTTCTTTAGCAACAATTAGCGAAGTTTTTTCTAAATTTTCTAAACTAAAACCTTTGTTTCTTAAATATTCTAACAGGGAATTTTTACCCGGAGCATAACCTATATAAAATTTTTTAATTGTATCAATTAAAATACCTCTTTTTTCTAAATATTTAAGCGGACCTGTATATTTATTATCTAAAAGATTTTTATTAAAAAATACAACAGCCTCCTGCATTGCTTCATAGAGTTTAGTTATATTATCTGTTCTCTGATAAGGTATAGATAATCCTAATCTTTTAGCCAAAATCTCTATTGCTTCAGGAAAAGTAACCTTCTCATAGAGCATTAAAAACTGAATAACACTACCTCCTTCGCCACATCCAAAACAATGAAAAATCTGTTTTTGTGGATTTACAAAAAAAGAAGGGGTTTTTTCATGATGAAATGGACAAACTGCTTTAAAATTTCTCCCAGCTCTTTTTAATGGAATATAGGAAGATATAACCTCAACTATATCAGTTTTAGTTTGTATATCTTCTATAAAAGATTGAGGTATCATAATTTAATTATGTCTAAATCTTCTAAAACCTGAAAATTCATAAATTTTTAATTTTTCTTTTTTTTCCAATACATCTAATAAAAGATTAACGCCCAAAGTATCAGATGCTATATGTGAAGCAAAAATTACATTTATCCTTTCCTCCTTACATCTTTTAAAATGCTCTTCTGACTGATGCATTGCAATTATAGTATCTACGCCGGAATCTGCTAATTTCTTATATATATCTATTGGACCTTCTGTTCCACCTGTAAACTCTATATGTATCTTTGAAACTTTAGAATCTTTATTTCCTAAAACTATCTTTGGGGGATTATTGTAAGTTGACGCATATTTATATTCCGGTATTTCCAATAAAATGTCTATTATATCTTTTAATTTATATGGTTTTCTTTTCTCAATAATATTTTTTATATATCTATATGCTAAATTATCAGCAGGCGTATGCGCACATAAAAAATTAATCTTAAGCCATTTTGCTATATCAACCACTCTGTTATGGTTTGCTGCGCTGACTTTTCTTTCTATCTCGGCTTTTCTTTCAGAAAGAAGACTTTCTGCAACGCTTACGCTTATTCCTTCTTTTATCAACATATCTATCTGAATATCCATAACCTCATAGAAATTTGCATAAGCTTTGCCAGCCGGATGGTGAGATATAACTAAATCTATATCAGTATTTGATTTTTTTAACATATCAACAAAAAGTATCTCAGCAACATCCACATCGATTCCGACTATAATTGATTTTATTTCTGAATTTAAATCTCCATATAATACTCTTGTATCAGAAAATGGATTAAAAAGGGAATCTGTATCAAATGTTTCTTTATCTTTTATGTTTTCATAAATCTTCTTTTGCTCTTTTAAAATTAATTTAATCTCTTCTTCTTTTCTTATATCCGCTTTTATACCTTCCTCAATTATTTTTTGATATATCTCTTTTAGTTTCATAATATTTAACCACCTTTTCGTTTATTTTTAAATTATAATTAAATTTATTTATTAATTTTACAAAATTTATATATAAAAATGGGGTAAAGTTTTTAAAATTATAAGAAAAGGACTTTTTGCAATCTGTATTAAAAGAAAAACTGCTTATTATAAATATAATTAAACTTAAAACAAAAGAAAATCTAAATATACAGAACAAACCCGCAATCAATCTTTCTAAAGTAGAAATCTTTTCTTTCTTGTTAAATATCAAAACAATTATCTTTCTAAAAATAAAAGATACAAACCATAAACTTACAAAGATCAAAATAAAAGATAAAGATTCTAAATTTTTATTTAAAAATATTAATTTTTTTAATCTTCCACTAAAAAAAATATAATAATGAAAAGAGAAAAAACCTATAAGAACTATACTTATTGTCTTTAAAATCTCAATTAAAAGACCACCCCGGATTGAGTTATAAAACGCTATCAAAAATAAAATTAATACGCTAAAATCTATTAAATTTAATCTGCCTATGTTAGGCATTATTATAAATTATTAACTACTATATAACATATTGCAAAATAAATGTCAAGGTAATTTAAAAAAAAGTTGCTTTTTATATTATTTATGGTAATTTTAATTTTGTGGAAAAATTTATAATAAATTTTAGCGACAAAGATATAGAAAATGCAATAAAAGAGATATCTATAAAGATTAAATCTTCTTTAAGCGGGCCTATTAAAATATTTTTTATTTTTTTTACACCCCATTATAACCCATCAATCCTTTTAGAAAACATCAAATATATTTTAAATCCTGAATTTATATTTGGACTGCAAAGTCCTTATCTTATATTTGAGGATAAAATACTTGAAAAAGGTTTAATCTCTTTATGTATAAACAAAAATATGGATATAAAATACAATTTCATAAAAGAAAATAATCAAAATACAATAGAATCTTCCTTGCGAAAATTTTCTTTAAAATTAAGAGAAAAAAAATTTTTTCTTTCGCTTGTATCTAAAGAATTCAACATTTATGAAACTCTAAGAGCATTTGAATTGGTCTTTGGTTTTGGTAATACATTTGGTGGTGGTTTTTTAAAAAAATACTCTGATTATCCTTTCAAAATAATTAATGATGATATCAATGAAGGATTTTTGACTTTAGCTTTAAGTGATTCTGAAACCAGCATATATAAGATTTCAGGATTTATGCCTGTTGGCAAACCTTTTGTAATTAATAAAGTATCCCTAACCCAAAGAATAATAAAACAAATAAATAACGATGAACCGATAAAAATATTCAAAAATTATTTTGGAGATAAATCTGAATTTCTTAAAAAAAATAAATTACTCAATTTATATCCATTCATAGTAAAAGAGAAAAATAAACCTTTTACTATAAGCGTTACAGATGCTTTAGATGATGGAACACTTTTTTATATCGGAGATATAAAAAAAAATACAAAAGCAAATATTGCGATATATAATCCAAATATTGCGTATGAGGAAATAAAAAATATTAAATTAAATGAAGATAAAGAAACTTTATTAATTATTATAAATACTACTATAAGAAAAAAAATTTTAAAAAACTATGCAGACAAGGAGATTTTTTTTATAAAAAACAATATATCTTATAAATATAAAGTTATAGGATTCTATCTTGATTATTCTTTTTTAAGTAACGAAATATTGCGTAGAATAATTTTAGATAGTACAAGTTTAATGTTAATTTTTTTAAAATGACAGGATTATTTTTACAATATACAAACATTTTAATAATGGCTCTATTTTTTATCATAATCATTTTTATTTTTTATATCTTTTCCAAATTAAAAACAATATCTCAATTAAAAGAGAAAATCGATGATTTAAATAAAACAATTGAAAATTTAGATGCTCAGGCAAAAATAATAATAAAATCAGACTTGGATGCTAAGTTATACCAAGAAGAAGCTGAAGATAAGTTAAAAAAGCTTATATTACTTAAAAATTTGATTGTATCTTTAATAGGTGTACTTGATAAAGAAAAAATATTTCTTCAATTAAATAAAAAGATAATAAATGAAATTGGTTTTGAGAAAGCTTTGATTTTAGACTTTGAAGATTTTAATGTAAAGTTAAATTACGGGTTTGAAAAAGAATTTATAGAAGAGGTAAAAAATATAATTAATATACATAAAAATCTTTTAAAAAGACAACTTTTAATCCCAGAAGGTTCAAAAATTTATGAACAGATTTATAATAGATTTAATTTAAATTTTATTATAGGTATAATCAGGGGCAGAGAAAATATTTATGGAGTATTCTTATTATCAGACCCAAACAGAGAAATAACCTTTGCTGAAAAGGAAATATTGACGATAATATTTATGTATTTAGGACAATGCTTGGATGCAATAAAATTATTTGAAGAAACATATAAAACAAAGGAAGCTTTAGAGGTAAAAATTAATGAAAGGACACAGGAGTTAATAAAAAGTCTAAAAGAGATAGAAAGAATAAGCAAGGCTAAATCCGATTTTATCTCAACATTATCACATGAATTAAGGACACCCCTTACATCTATTAAAGGGTTTTCGTCTTTATTAATAGAAGATAAATTTGGAAAATTGCCTCCTGAGGCAAAAAATAGATTAGAAAAAATAGATGAGAATATAGATAAATTAGTGGATATGGTAAATACACTTTTAGATATCTCAAGAATTGAATCCAAAAAAACGGAGATAAAAATTGCACCATCTGATATTATAAGTTTAATTAATGAAGTTGTAGATTTCTTAAGTCCACAGTTAGAGGCAAAAAATATAAAATGTAATTTAGAACTTCCATCTCAATTGATAGTGCATATGGATAGGGGCTTGATAGAAAGGGTTATGCTAAATCTTTTAAATAATGCTATTAAATTTACACCGGAAAATGGTAAAATAGAGATAAAAATTAAAATAGAAAATAAATCCGCTATAATTATAATTTCCGATACTGGTTGTGGAATTCCAAAAGAGGATATAGATAAAATATTTGACGAATTTTTTAGGGTAAACAATCCAATAAATATGCAAACAAAAGGAAGTGGCTTAGGATTATCTTTGGTTAAAAAAATTATTGAAAGTCATAAAGAAAAAATATGGGTTGAATCTGAAATCGGAAAAGGAACTAATTTTTATTTTACATTAAGGATTAAAGAGGAAAATGTATAAATTAAAAATATTGGTTGTTGATGATCAACCTGAAATTTTAGAAATTATAGAGGATACTTTAAAAGAAAATTTTGAAGTTTTAAAAGCCTATAATGGCAATGAGGCTTTAAATAAAATTAAAAAAGAAATACCGGATCTATTGATTTTAGATTATATGTTGCCAGATATTAATGGCGTAGAGATTTGTAAAATTTTAAGAAAAGACCCTTTGTGGATACATCTTCCTATACTTATGTTAACTGGAAAAGGTGAGATTGAAGATAAAATAAAGGGTTTAGAGTCAGGGGCTGATGACTATATGGTAAAACCTTTTTCTCCTAAAGAATTATTAGCAAGGATAAATATGTTAATAAAGCGTTCTAATATAAATTTAGATGCAAATCCACTTACACACCTGCCGGGAAATGTATCTATACATAGGGAACTTGAAGAGAGACTTAAAAAAAATGAAAAATTTGCAATGTTATATATTGATATAAATAATTTTAAAGCATTAAATGATCATTATGGATTTGCAAGAGGAGATAATGTTATAAAAGAGACGGCAAGGATAATTATCAATGCGGTTCAAGAAAAAGGTAATCCTTTTGATTTTATAGGTCATATCGGAGGGGATGATTTTATAGTTATATCAACCATTGAAAAGGCAGAAGAAATAGCGAAAAAAATAATTTTTGATTTTGATAAAAATTCAATAAATTTCTTTGATGAAATGGATAGAAAAAAAGGATACATTGAAATAGTTGGAAGAGATAATCAATTACATAAATTTGGATTTCTTACAATTGCTATAGGAATAGTTACAAATCAAAATAAAGAATTCAACCATATAGCAGAGATAAGTTCAATGGGAGCAGAATTAAAAAATTTTGCAAAAAAATTTAATACGAGTAAATATATTATTGACAAAAGAAGTTAATTGATAAAATTTTATCTTTATATTATAATAATATATAATGCGCGAGTGGTGGAATTGGCAGACACATACGTTTGAGGGGCGTATGGTGTAAAAACCGTGTGGGTTCAACTCCCACCTCGCGCATATATATAAGTTTCAAATCCCAATATCCAAATCCCAAATAAATACCTAAACAAGTCTGATTATTTTTATTTCGATAATTAAAATTTTGGTGCTTGGTATTTGTAATTTTTATATATATGTATAATCATATTAAAATAATTTTTAAATTAACCTTGCATGAAAACGTTTTCAGATGTTATATTTAAATAAATGATAAAATTTAATATACATTCATTACCATTTTTATTAACATCAATCTTTTCTTTATTTATACCTCTATTTATTTTTATAAAAAATAAAAGATCAAGGTTAACTACATCATTTCTTATTTTGGGTTTAAATATAGCTTTTTGGCAATTTCCCTATTTTATAATGTATAATCTAACTAACAAAAATTATATCTTATTTTTGATAAAATTAGCTTACGTAAGTTTAGTATTTGTTAGCACAAATACTTATAGATTTATAATTTCTTTTTTAAATATAAAAAGGAAGATAATATATATATTCTATGCTTTATCTTTTTTATTTCTTTTTTTTGTAATATTCACAGAATATATTGTTTCTGGTTTTAAAAAATTTCCTTTTGGTTATATTGCAAAGACCGGGAACTACTATCCGATTTTTTTAATAACTTGGCTTATACCTTTAATATACTCTTTTAGAGAATTATATATAGAATATAAAAAAGCGATATATTTTTATGAAAAAAGAAGAATAAAGTACATTGTTATTACTTTAACTATTGGGTATTTCGCGCTTTTAGATACATTTGTTATCTATGGCTTTAATTTATATCCTTTTGGTTTTGTTGGATTAATAACATCTATTATTTTAATTACTTATGGAATTTTAAATTATAGAATTTTAGATACAAGAATACAAATAAACAAATTATCATTGTATATTTTTCTATTTATAATATTTGTAAATATTACTTATATATCTTTGTTTTATTTTAAAAAATTTTATTTGTTTATCTACCCTTTGATTATAGTTTTATTTTTTAGATTTATTTTTTTAATAAAAAAAACGCAAGAAGAAGAATTTAAAAAAAGATTTTTATATAAATCAATTCTTAAAACAGAGATAGAAAGAATTGTAAAAGCAAAGGATTTAAGAGAATTAACAACTTATTTTATAAGGGATTTATCTTCCAATTTGAATTTGGAATCTGCAGGTATATTTATATTAGACAAAGAAGATAAATTTATATTAAATAAAAGCATAAGAAGGTCAAAAAATATAAAAAGATTGCCTTCAAATATAATTATATATCCAGATAATCCTATAATAACTCTATTGAAAGAAAACAAAAAACCCATAATAAAAAAAGAGATAGAATATTATATAAATAATAAAATTGTACCTATTTATGAAAACAGGGTATTATCTAAGGTTTTAAATTATATGAATTATATAAATTCAGAAATTATAATAGGCGGTTTCTTTGAAGAAAAACTTTTAACTATAATAGCAATTGGAAACAAACTTAATAAAGAATCTATTTATAAACACGATATAGAAATGCTTACATCAATAGCAAATGCTATTGCGCAGGCTGTATTTGATTTTGGTTTAAGAGAAGAAAAAATAAAATTAATTGTTGCATCTCAAAACGTAATTATAAATGCAATTGAAGCAAAAGATAGCTATACCAAAGGACATACTGAAAGGGTAACAAATTTTGTTAAACTTATTGCAGAAAAAATAATAAATTTAAATTATAAACTTATACCAAATATAAATGATTTAATGTACTCTGCGCAATTGCATGATGTTGGAAAAATTGGGATAAAAGATTATATTCTTTTAAAAAATGGCCCTTTAACAGAAGAAGAATATTTCCAGATAAAAAAACATCCTTTAATAGGCTTTAAAATCATTGAACCTGTAAAGGAATGGCTTGGTAAAGAAATATGTGATGGTATATTATTTCATCATGAAAATTATAATGGTTCAGGTTATCCATCAAACAAAAAAGGACAAGAAATTCCAATATCTGCAAAAATAATTAGAGTAGCTGATTCCTTTGATGCAATGGTATCAGATAGACCTTATAGAAAAGCTTTGAATAAAGATGAGGCTATTTTAGAATTGGACAGATACAAAAATATCTATTATGATCCAATTTTTGTTAAAGCACTTGAAGATTTATATTTGGAAAGAAAGATATAACGTCTTCCAGTAAAATAAATTACAAATTCATTCTTTAAAATTGATTTTTGTTTATTTTATGATAGAATAAAAAATATGATAAAAGAAATATTGTCACCGAAACTTAAAAATCCGATTTTTATTGCTGCATGGCCGGGAATGGGTGAGGTTGCATATAGGACTGCCCTTTTTCTAAAAGAAGTTATGGAATGTAAAATGTTTGCAAAATTAGAAGCATCTAATTTTTTTAAACCTTCTGGAATTTTAGTAAATAAAGGCATAATTGAATTACCAAATCTTCCGGCTGGAATTTTTTATTATGGAAAGACAAAAAATAACGATATTATAATATTTTTGGGCGAAGCCCAACCACAATTAGAATATACTGAAGAACTTTCTAATTTAATTATTAAGTTTGTTAAAAAATATAAGACAAAATTTGTCTTCACATTTGCAGCAAAACCAGAACCTATAGATCATAAAACAGAACCAAATGTTTACATTACAGCAACAGATAAAGATATATTGGCAGAATTTAAAAAATATAACTTAAAAATTTTAAATGAAGGGCAAATTACAGGATTAAACGGTATACTTTTGGGAGTAGCCAAAAACAAAAAATTAAAAGGCGCCTGCTTACTGGGAGAGATTCCGTTTTATACTATTCAGATAGAAAATCCAAAAGCTTCTATAAATATATTAAAGGTTTTGGGCGATTATTTAAAGATTAATTTAAACTTATCTCCTTTAATTGAAAGAGCAAAATTTATTGATTCAGAGATAGATAAACTTATAGATTATATAAAGGGTGGTTTTGAAGCTCCAAAAGAAATGCAATTACCACTTAGCGACGAGGATATAGAAAAACTTAAAAAAGATTTAACAAAATTTACAAAACTTCCAGACTCAGCAAGACAAAAAATAGAAGAATTGTTTAAAGAAGCAGAAAAAAATATTACAATTGCATCTGAATTAAAAAGAGAATTAGATCATTGGAATGTATATAAAGAGTATGAAGATAAGTTTTTAGACCTTTTCAAAAAGAAAGAGGATAAAGGTAAATCACAATAAATGCATCTTTTTTTATCCTCAAAGCCTGCCTGTGGAAAGACCACTCTAATTAAAGAAATTTTAAAATATTTAAAAAATTTAAAAGGCTTTTTTACAGAAGAAATTTTAAATTCTAAAAATGAAAGAGTAGGATTTAAAATAATTACATTAAGTGGAAAAGAAAAAGTTTTTGCCCATATCGATTTTAAAAGTAATTTTAAGGTTTCTAAATATTTTATAGATTTAGATTCTTTTAATTCAATAGCCTTAGAAGAATTAGAAGATGCAAAAAATAGCGATTGTGAATTTGTAGTTATTGACGAGATAGGTAAAATGGAGTTATTATCAAATGAGTTTAAAAATTTATGTTTAGATTTGATTAATAAAAAAAGAATTATTGCTACAATTCCGGCGATAGAGGAGCCGTTTATAGACAGTTTAAAAAATAGAAAAGACGTTTATGTTTTAAATCTAAATAAAGAAAATTTTAACGAAATAAAAGAAAAACTTCTATTTGCTTTAAAAGCAAAACCTTTATCTAAAATAAGAGAAACAGAAGAGAAAGCTAAAAAAATTGGTTTAGATGAAAGAATACTTATAGAAAATGCCTCAAGTTATTTAGCAAATGAGATCTTTAAACTGGATATTCCAAAAAATATAATAGTTATCTCAGGTATTGGAAATAATGGCGCAGATGTATTAAGTTGTGCAAGAAAACTTTCTGCAAGAAATTATAATGTATCTGTTGTGATATTAAAAGAAAAAGAATTAAAAGAAGAGGTTATCTTTCAAAAGAATATCTTAGAAAAAATTAAAATTCCTTTATGTGTCATAGAAGAAGATAATATAAAATATTTAGAAGACTTAATTAGGGATAAAGAAGTAATATTGGATGGTATATTTGGGATAGGTCTTAATAAAGAAATCTCTAATTTTTTTAAAAATGCAATTGAAATTATAAATAAAAGTAAAAAAATAGTTATATCCTGTGATATACCTTCAGGTATTAGCGCAGATAATGGTTTTTTAATGCCAATAGCAGTAAAGGCAGATTACACAATTACTTTTATAGCCCCAAAATTTGGATTTTTTTTAAATGAAGGAAAAAACTTTTGTGGTAAAATAATATTAGTTGATATTGGTATTCCTTTAGATTTCTAAAAAGGAGGCCAAAATGAAGATAAGTTTTTTAGGACATGCCTGTTTTTTAATTGAGAGTTCAAATAAAACAACAATAATAACAGACCCTTACGAGCCAAATAGTTATTCAGGTGCGGTAAAGTATGAACCTATTAATTTTAAACCAGATATAGTAACTGTTTCGCATAGTCATTTTGACCACAATTATACAAAAGAGATGAAAAACTCATATATCGTAGATAAAGAAGGGGTCTTTAAAATTAAAGACCTCCAGATAGAAGGAATCTTGTCTTTTCATGATGAGAAAAATGGAAGAGAAAGGGGTAAAAACATAATTTTTATTATTAATGTAGATAATTTAAGATTAGCACACTTTGGTGATTTGGGAACTTCTAATTTAGACTATAGTAGACTAAAAAATTTAGATATAGCACTTATTCCGGTTGGAGGGACTTTTACTATAGATGCCAAAACAGCAACAGAAATTATAAAAAAAATAAATCCAAAAATTACAATACCTATGCACTATAAAACACCGAAATTGGATTTTGAAATAGATAAGGTAGATAGATTTTTAGAATTAAATAAAGATTTTCAAAAGGAAAAAATTTTAGAGGTCAACAGTTCAAATATAGATTCTTTTAAAAGAGTAGTTGTTTTAGATTATTTGCGATAAATGTATGAAGAAAGATTCTACAGAGATTTTGTCAAATCAAAATTTATTTTAGAGGTCTCCTATAGAGAGAGTGATTTATTTATAAGTTCTGATAAAAAATTAGATAAACAATTTGTCTATGATATTTTAAAAAAATACTATACAGAGGTTGAAAACTATATAACAAAAAATCCAAAATTTTTAACCTCTCTTTCGCCCCTGCCTTTTGATAAAGAAGCACCGGAAATAGTAAAAGAAATGTTTTCTGTAAGCACAAAGACAAATATAGGGCCATTTTCTTCAGTGGCAGGTGCTATTGCAAAATATGTTGGAAAGGAATTATTAAATTATACAGATGAGTTAATCATAGAAAATGGTGGAGATATTTTTTTAAAAATAAACGAGGATAAAAAAGTTGGAGTATATTTAGGGGAAAGATTTAAAGATAATCTTTTAATACTAAAAATAAAAAAAAGATGCCAACCCTTTGGAATAGCTTCCTCTTCAGCATATATAGGAGAAAGTCTAAATTTTGGAAAGACAGACCTTTTAACCGTTGTGGCAGAAGACTCAATAATTGCAGATGGTTTTGCAACAGCCCTCTCAAACCTTATAAAGGAAAAAGAAGATATAGAAAAAGTAATTAAAATAGCAAAGAAAAATTCTTATATTTTTTCTTTGGTTATAGCATTTAAAAACAATTTATATTTTTGGGGAGATATAGAAGTTGAAGGTTAATTTTAGAATTCTTAATTTATATATATATTTTGAAAATCTTTCGGTATTATAAGATTCTTATTTAATATTTTTAATTCATTTTTTATCCTTTTTAATTCAGTACTATCTAAAAGAAGGAAATGTATCGGGATTAATTTTGTATCTTTTTTATCTTTCATATAATTTGCTAATGTATTTGAATCTGTATGCATTTTATATAGAGATGGGTATTTTTTAAAAAATATAGATGAGGCAGTGCAGTCAGAAATTATATAATCTACCTTACCGACACTATCCAATAACTTTTTAGAAAAAGAGGTATCTGAAGTAAAAAACACACTTTTTTTACCAAAAATAAATTTTAATCCAAAAGAATTTTTTATATGTTTGTTCTTTATTGCTAAGATTTTTAAATTACCTTTATTATAAAAGATTTTTTTGTTAAACACATTTATATAATTTATCTTAGGATAATCTTTTTTATTTAACTTAAACATTACTACCAATTTTTTTATAATTTTTATAACATCAATATTTGAAAAGATATTTAACCTATCATTGAAATAACATTGCGTATGTATAAGAGAAATTATTCCATATATATGATCCGGATGTTGGTGTGTTATAATTATATTCTTTAATTTTTTATAATTTATATCTGCTTTTAATAATTTTTGTGTTATTGAACCGGGACAGTCAACAAGAAAAAAGTTATCTTTATGGATAAATAGAAATGAAGTGTTATCTCTGTTTTTTGTTGGTATACTTGAGGCCGTTCCTAAAAAAATTATTTTCGCCATAAAAATATTTTATCAAGATTAATAGACAATACAACAAAAATACAACAAACCTGTTTTGCTTAAAAAAATTATAAAAGAACATTATAAAAATTTTTTAAAAAGAGACCACTGCTATTTTTCTAAAACAGAAATCTTTAATCTACAATAACGTGTCTGAATTTTTTCTTGACAAATTTTTAAAATATGTTAATTTATTATGAACATTTGTTCATAACTAAAAAGTAAAATGAGGCCAAAAAAGATAAGGTGGATAAAACAAAAACCAAAAGATAGCTGCTTTAAGCCTTTGTGTAAGCCTTTAAGCAAATTGCAGAGTGTTTATCTTACGCTTGATGAGTTTGAGGCAATAAGACTTAGGTATTTTGAAGGGTTAAAGCAGGCTTTGGCTTCTAAAAAGATGAAGGTCTCACGGCCGACCTTTTCAAGAATTGAGGCTTCAGCCCAGAAAAAAATCGCTGACGCCTTAGTTAATGTTAAAGCAATCCGGATTAAGGGCGGTTGTTGTAAAATGATAGGGAGGAAGTCATGTTTTTAAATCTTATTATTGCGGGATTATTGGCTTTAAAAGATTATATTGCCCATCATATTCTTAC
>Ga0207433_10009622_pt1 | contig 15328 bp, 25 predicted proteins | sample YelNatPaOPGAMG01_FD_187559 | JGI IMG/M metagenome (GOLD analysis project Ga0207433, IMG submission 187559) | Hot spring thermophilic microbial communities from Obsidian Pool, Yellowstone National Park, USA - OP-RAMG-01 (SPAdes) (version 3) | ecosystem: Environmental > Aquatic > Thermal springs... | reverse complement strand
TTAATCCTCAAAAGAGAATTAAAATCGACTAATGTTATCATTGCCAAATCGCATAAATAGTTATCCTGCCAGAAGAAGGTGTTGATGCTGCTTGCACCGTTACTGATATATATGGCGCCCAATATGATTGTATATTAAGAGGCAAAATGCCTTCAGAGTGAGCCGTGATAGTCGATGCTGAACCAAGAGAACCTTGAGCAGCACCAGCCCTGCCGACAGGCTGGACTGATACATTCACATCAAGGTCATTGATAATTCCAAAAACTAAATGTTGAATTTCAAAACCATTAACCCACATATGAGGGTCTGGCTGATGTATTGCGTTATCCCTGATTGGGACATTATCGAATATCCGCATTACATTTTTATTTTGCTCCATGCTTCTCCTCCTCTTTAGTGCCTAATGCTAAAATAGCCACCCCTATTAAGGCTGCCATAGCAAGATTTGAAGGCTTGCTTGGTGGCTTTGCGCCATGTACTGAAGCGATATGTTGCTCTAATTCTGCTTGAGTGCTAAATTTCTGTCCACAATATGGGCAAGTATATTCTGTTGGTGGCGCAGTAGTAACCGCCTTGATTGTAAAGTCCTTTTTGTCTACTTGTACGCCACCAGCATATAAAATCACTCTCCCGCTCAAATTTTTATTTGGCATAGTGCCAAGGTTAATTTCTTGTACTCGTGTGGTTTCAGAGCCAAGATGTGTATTAGTTTCAAGTTTGCTAAACCCATTTAGCGAAACATCTAATTTTGTTTGCCAGCCTGTAATGTAATCAGTTGCTGAAGTAGTCCTTGCCCAGTAAGACACTACTATTTTTAGTGGGTCGCCAACTTTTATTGAATCTGGACTAATAGTTGATATCTGTCCACTGTATGTTGGAGTAGGCGGTGATGGTGGGGCTGCTTCCTCATATACTTCAATCACATCATCAACCCTCAATCTTGCTCTTGGGAATAGACCATTGATTTTTATCTCAACGCTATACATTCCTGCTGAAACAGTAGGACAGACAAAAGCAATCTGCCCACTATAGGTTAAAGGTGAATAGTCATTGCCAAGCTGGACTGATATTTGATTCGACACTTTTTCATCATATACACCAGCAATGACCTTGCCCATACTGGCATATAAAGTAACTGTTTCAGCTATCCCAGTATGTGTGAATTGCCACCATAATGTGATAGCTTGCCCTGCTTTCACCTTTAGAGGATAGATTGTAGGAATGTTTAGATTTGTAAATTGAGTGCTAGGAACACTAACTGATATCGCAGAAGTGCGCAGAGCTTCAAGGCTATCAATACCAGCAACCCTCACATTGTAAGTACCAGGACTGGGATTTGCTGGCATATTAACAGTTATAGAGAGATTGTATGTTCTCCAGTTTGAATCTTCTGAAAATGTATAATTGATACTGCTGCTATTGATTGAAGTCCCATCCTTTTCAATTCGAGCAAATATGCCTACTACACTCTTAGATTTCCCGTAATGTTCTACTGAAAAATTGACAGTGATAGGTGTTGCATTGTAATTGCCAGCACTTATCGAGCCTGGGGATATTGAATTTATGGCTAGATTCCTAAATTGGGCATCTGGGAGAGGTGGCGGTGGCGGACTTGATAAAGGCAACTTTGTCCAGATTTGAGTAATGCAATCAAATACTACTTCATATCCCTCTGGGGTCATCCAAAGGTTGCGGAATGCATCGGTTTGTGAACCTGATGAGTTATAAAGGTAAATATTTACTGTACCTGCTGGAGCAGTTTCAGCATAATACCAGCTTGCTGAAGGAGTAAGGTCGGGGGACATCGCAGTCCCACAAGTGGCATTCCAGTATGCTGTGCCAGTAGGAGCATTGATTATTGATAATTTAAATGCCATCACTTCTCCTTCTTTAATACTACCATCAATCCTAAAAGGGCAATAAGAGCGATAGCTACTGTTGCACCACCTACTATTGGCGAAAGTACATCTGCGTCCAATTTTATCGTCGAAATAAGGAAAGCAATCCCAAACGGTAGAGCAGCTATGGCAATAGCTATCGCCCCAATAACCCATGCTGGCCACATTGGTGGGTCAACTTCAGCTTGTACCTCAATCCATGTCCAGTCGCCATACGCATCGATAACATCTATGCCTTGAGGCATTAGCCATTGAGCCCACCATTCTGCCCCAGCTATATCTGCAAGTTTACCAAAAGGACAATAGCTGGGAAGCTCAATTCTCAGCCTTAATTTAGTTCCTTTTGGTAAGTCTTTGAGGTAACTTGGCTGGGCGTTTTTAAATTCATCGAGGCTATTCGCCTCGGCTATAGTTACCCATGCCAAAGCTAGCCTCCTAAATTCTTAGTGATTCGGCTACTCTAGTACAGGATATCTGGAATCTTGTATAAGCAGTAGCAGCAGCCAAGTCACCAGTTACCCTAATGAACAGCCTATCCTTGGGTTTCAAGGCAACTGATTGCCCGAAGGTATACATCTTCAGCCTGTCTGTAAATTCCTTTAGCACTACATAGTCTACTAAAGCTAGCTGTCGAACTGTAATACCATTCGGGTCTTCATGTGTCAGTTTGACCTTGCTGGTGCCAGCAAGCTCTGTCCCGCCAGTGTTGGCAAGATACAGACTGAAGACATCATCTGGACTAATTTCGAAAACTGTCCTATCGGGCACCACAAACTTGGCGATAACAGTTTCCTGCCCTGCCGTCCCAGCAGACAGAGTGACATTATCGTCATTCTGCGTAATCCTGTATTTATCTCTCACAAGAGCCATTTAAATCACCTCCTTTCTTTATAATCCTCTAGCAGCTAAGTACTGCTCCAGCGTTTCTGGAGTCCCTTGCGGTGCTGGTGAAGCTACTGCAGAACTGGTGCTTGTCTTAAAACCAGAGAATATGTTCTTTACCCAATCTCTAATTGGGAACATGGACTGAATTGCGTCATAGGTTAGAAGCAAGCCTGCTACATTAGCAGCTTCTCTACCCACGAGATTGGGCATCCATCTGATAGTGACTACAGCACCAACTCCTTTGACTGCCCAGTCTGGAATATTAGGAATGAAGCCAGAGGCTAGCCCTGAAATTCCATCCCACACTCCAGCTACCAGGGCGCCAGTAGCTGCAGCACCAATTGGCACTCCAAAAACTTCTGTTCGAGCTATATTGCTAAGTACACCTTCGCCAGTAGCCATTAAATTTCACCTCCTTTCTTTACTTTTTGACGAATCTTACGCCATGTGGTGTCCTGCAATATTTAACACCGTGGCGTGTAGTCCGACATTCGCCAATCGCCATTTTAGTCATTCTACCACCTCCTTTTTATGAAACAGGAGCATACTTCGCACACCTTCTACCAGCTCGTGTGTGCTTGAAGGCTACGCACTTGCGATAGCGTCCCATCTTATTCACCTCCTTTCTTTTTATTTGGCGGGCAATTGACTAAAAGTAAAGGGCGGGCTAAACTCTAGCCAATTGCCCGCCCTTTTTATATTTTAATTATAAGTGTAGAGCGAATAAAAATCAAATTATTCTTTTTCGCTCTTTATTGGCAAGCCATATTTACGACGCAAAGAAGCTCTACATACAGCATATGGGTTTACTGCATGTTTTGTTGTCTTAACATTCTGGACACATCGCTCAAGTTTTTCAGCAAATTCTGGTATTGCTTTTTCTTCTGGGGCAAGAGCGATAGGGTCATCAGGATTCTCAATTGGCTCTAAAATACGCTCATTTGCATACAAATAAAGAATTCCTTCTTCTGGAACTTCAACTTTAACTATTACAACTCCATGCATTAACTCATTTGTTCTAAGCGACCTTGCTGGCGATTCATACACTTCACCAACAAGTCCAATTACATTGATTTTTTGTATAGTTGCTTCATAAGGATTAGCTTGAAATTGGACTTTCTGTCCTACCTTAAATTTTGATTCCATTTCTGCCTCCTCCTATACTTTAATTTTGCTCAAACATCGTGGACATATCAGTGGAGCAGGTGGCTCCCATATAAATCTATGCCCACAAACTCTACATCTTACAACCATTTCTCTTTACATAGATGTCTTACATAGTCTTCAGCTTTAGGCAAAGTATCAAAAACTTCGCTAGAAACATTCCTGACTCCATCTACATCACGACCACAATATGTAATGTATTGCCCAGTAGCTATATTTGGCACGATTACGCATTTGATGCTATCGCATTTTGGACATTCATAATATGGAGCTATCATACGTGCTCTAGTGCGTGGATCAGTATATTGGGCTACCTGTAAAGTGCATAAACCATTCTCTATCTCCATATCATCACCTCCTTGGCTAGGATTAACTTCACAAGCTAGGCTATAGCTTTCGACAATTTTCCTTTTCTCTCTAGCCCAATTTGCTAAATCTCCTGGCTCAATCTCCTTTCCACAAAGCTTTTGCTCTTCTTTTTTGCGATGTTCTTTGGCTTCAAGGGCTAGTTTGTTGAGAAAAGTAATTCTCTCTTCATCTGTTTCAATTGGCACTGTTTCGTTAGCAAGAGCTTCAATAGTCAAAAGATGTTTTCTAACACACATCTCCCCCTCGGACTCACAAGGACAAGAAGGGTCAGCAGCATGTTGCTGAAGGAGCAATAGCTCTTTTGTTAATTGCTCGTATTGCCATTTTAAGATTGGCTTCATGATTATATTATAAGATGGCTTGCTTTCGTAAATCAAATAGGCTTCTTTTGCTGATATCCCTTAGCGGAAAGAACCCCATTCTCAAAAGAAGGGTTGAAACTTGATAAATCAAATAGAGGACTTCTTTTGGCGGTATCTTTTAAATCTGTATTGTTTTCCTTCTATTGGAGGATGGATTTTTGTTTTCTTCTCCTCAAAAGGATGCTCACCTCTAACGAGGTATTGCATCACCTTTGCAAAATTTATCATTTCTTCTGCTCTTGTGATGGTAATAGATTAGTAACTAATTGTTGCCCAGCATTTGCAGCTTGTTCTGGTGGTACGCCAGCCCTCACTGCAGTTGCCATCATATCTGCCATCATTTTCATTCCCATTGCCATCGGCTGATTCATAATGTTGGCTATTTGCTGGAGAGTCTGTATCTGGCGAATAGTAGAATCTAGCCCTGAATCTCCGCCTGCTAGCCTTGTCATTAGCAATTGTAATATAGGGTTTGCCATTGGGTTTGTTGGGTTATTTGCTACTTTTTGCTCTAATTGTTGTTGTGCCCTAGCAGCCAACTCTTGAGCGATATTTTGAATATCGCCTTGTATTTGCACACGCATAGTAGCAAATTGCTCAACGACGGATTGGAACAATTGAGCTTGCTTGTTCAAATCCGCCCTAATTTCCTGTAGTTGCCCATTGATATAATTGACTAAGTGCTTATCTCGGTCATCCAATACAGAGCGAAGGGCAGCTACAGTGACAAATTCCTTTTCATCTACTTCTGCCATAGCCATTCTAGCCCGCTTTCCTTTTTAGATTCTTGCTTTAATTTTGCCTCCCAGAGTGTTCTACATTCTGGGCAATGTTCAATATGTTCGCTAATATGCTCAGGTACCATCTTTACCATTTTTGGCTCTATTTGGGAAGATATTGAGTCCTTGAGTTTCTCCCAATTTGCTTTGCATTCGGGGCAATTCTCCCAAATTTTAAATAGCTCTTCAGAAGGTTTGGGGTGAGAGCCAAGAGCCTCAGTCAATGTATTGACAGCAGCAGAAATGTCAATGAGCTTTTTATCTGTCTCTTTGAAATCTAGCTTTTTAGCTAGCTCATCAATCGATTTTTGAAGGCTAGCTACTGCTGAATCATCTACAACTGTGCGCTCTGGAACTTCCCAGACTTTTACCTCATTGTAGTCCTTGCCACAAGTCGGGCAATACCGTGATTCTACTCGTTTTCCCATTGTATCTACCTCCTGTAAGAAATTGATTTCGGGTTCTATTTGAGGCATTCGACTTTCTTGTGTTGCTGGTATAGATTGATTATTGGCAGGTTTGTGAGTGTGAGCATGTATCAGCAGACCTCTCTTGCTAGCAAATTCCTTGCCACAGATTGTACATTTTTCCATATTTTTATTATAAGCAAAGCGGAAAATAAAATCAAGAAATCTTGACACTAGGGTGGGTTCTTACTATAATATATTATAATACAAACCCTTACTATGAAGAGCTTAAACCCTCTAGAATTTGAGAAACTACGAAGATTAGGCTTTTTTGCTACGAGGAAAATAATTAAAGTGGGGGATAGTTATGCCATCACGCTCCCACGCATGCTAGTTGAGTCCGAGATACATTTTACACGGGTTGGGGACAATTATTATTGCATCTTAGAAGTGCAGGAAGACCAAATCATCATACGACCTATTGCTGCAGAGGACATTGAGAGGATAGAGCGCCTAGCATGATAGGGCTAAATGAGGTAGAGAAACTAATAAAGCTGGTCTTATTATCTGCCCATATTTATGGCGAAAAGCCTCTTTCTGCTCTACTTATAAGCAAGGTTGAAACTGGGAAAAGCCAACTCCTCAGCAAATTTAGCGAAATTCCTTATACCGTAATGCCTAGTGATGTTACTGCTTGGGGCATTGCTAGACATTATGGTAGATATACGAGAAGGCAAGATTCGTCATATCCTTATTCCTGAATTTTCAATTCCTATCAGCCGAAATTGGGACACTGTTAGAGCGCTCGACGCTTTTCTATTAGGCTTGATTGAAGAAGGTGTTGGTGAAATTGTTTCCCATCAGTGGAGATTTGTAACCAAAGCACCATATGGTTGTGGTATTATTGCCTGTATTAGCAACCAAGATTTTAAACACCACGAAAAAAGCTGGTTTAGAGTAGGCTTAATGTCGAGACTCCTGCCTATTTCATATGAGTATTCTGAAAATACACGGCAAGGGATTATGAAATACATAAAAGAGAGACAATACATCAACGAGGAGAAAGTCGAACTCAAATTGCCTGAATTTAGAGTGTTTATAGATTTGCCTATGCAGCAAGCAGATGATATAGAAAAAATAGTCAAAGACCTCATTACAGGTACTGAAATGTATGGCTTTCGATTTCAACGCCACCTACAAAGGCTAGCTATGAGTCACGCCTTATATAATGATAGATTCGTGGTTACTGATGAAGATATAGAGTATATCAATTCTATTAAGGAATTTATAAATTGCGACTGTAGGAAGGAAGTTTGAAACTGTGCAAAATATTGTGTTTGATATTTATCAAGAGCTAATATCTTGTGTTCAACGACAAGGACTCAATATCAAGATTGGTAAAATTTATTTTTGGAAAACGCCAGACTCATATGCAGAGTTAGTTTTGTACGGTTGCAGAACTAGCTGATATATGTTATAATTTATAATCTATTTAATTAGAAGGGGGTACACACATGAAAGTGTACAAAGTGGTTACTTTGTACGGTAAGAAAAGAGTTTGTCTAACATTCTCATCGCCAACAAATACACAATTAGACAATTATATGGTAGTTTACACGCCTCATAGATGGATAACTCCATATGTGGGGCGTGTACTTTGTTTCGGAGATTTAGAATCAGCGAGGAAATTTACAAGAGAAGTAGTCGTTAATTGCGAAATTTGGGAATGCAAAGCTAAAAGAGTTTCCAAGATTAAGAAGATACTTAATTGGGGCTGTTGGTATTATCAACCTGAAGCAATTCAACTTTTTTGGGAAGCATTTGGAAAGAGAAAATATATTGATTCGCTCCCTTACATGCCAGCACCAGAGGGAACAATAGCAGCAAAATCAATCAAGTTAGAAAAGAAAATATTTTAAATCGTGATTAAAAAATTGGAAAGGAGGAGGATGTTATGACCTGAGCAGGAATTTTAATTTCAAAACCCTAAGCTATATTAAACTTTAAGGAGGTACTATGGACAATACATGGGAAACAACTTCTGGGCTTATTGATGATATAGACGGCTACATCACGAACCCTCGCTTTGGGTTTCGTGAACAATACATAGCAGTAGCTGGCGAAGCCGTCCTCTTTATGTTCGATCTTGTCGATGAGGATGGCAATCTTATTAGTAATCCTGAATTCCCACCAGCTTACTCGGTGGGTGCAGGATGGCTTGTCAAAGAGAATGGTACCAGAATTGAGCGCCCAGAAAAGCCGAAGATAATTAGAACGTCAATGTACGGCAGGCTAATTGACCGAGTAGTCAAAGATTTGAAAGTACCGATGCACGAATACGGCTCTGCATTCGAAGCTAAATCTTGGGACGGACTCGGTTTTCATTGGCGCCAAGAAGAACACACTACAGTTGGAGGTGAGACAAAAACTCACCTCATGCCAACTTCATTCTTGGGCAAGAAAGGAATAAAACAAGCTACTGCTACTGGGCAAGATGAATTGATAAGCCGTCTAACGAAGATGGCTTCTCTCATGGACAGAATTGAATTCCAGAAGGAAGCTATTTTAATCCCAGAAGTTAAGCAAAACCCCAAACTCATGTCCCAGATTCTCGATGATAGTGACAAGGGATTCTGGGCACAAGCTAGGAGGAAGTAAATGATAGAATTGCGCATGTCACAGATAGGAGGATGCCCTAAAAATATTGTGGCTGCGCAGCTTGGCTTCGAAGAGTCACCAGCCCCAGAATACCTGGGGCTGGCGGCTCAGGAAGGGCAGCTACACGAGAAAGCAATCCTTGCCGAACTGCAGGAGAAAGGTTATGACCCTCGTGATTTTCAAAAAGAGGTTAGGCTTGAATTTCCAGCCGCTATCCTTATAGGTCATATTGATGCTACAGTAAAAATGGATGGAAGAAGGCGTCTACTAGAAATTAAAGCTCTGGGGAGATTCCAATTCCAGAAATTTATCTCAAAGGGCATTGTTGCATTCCCAGAATATGCATACCAACTCTCAAGCTATATGTTTGCATTAGGAGACGAATATCTTCCAGCATTATTTTGGGTTAAATGTAGGGATAGTGGCAAGCAAACTTGTATTGAGTTTCCCGAACCTCCACTACAAAAAGATGCCATCGAAAGGAGAATAGAACTCATTGCAAATCATGTTGAGCGTAAGGAGCTACCCTTCATTGAATACGATGAAGAAAAATGCCGTTGGTGCCTGCGTAAGTACTTGTGCTCACCACATGAAGATAGTAAGCAAATTGATGACCTATCTTTAAGGCAAGCTGCCAATCTATATCGAGAAGGTAGACAGCTTACTAAAATAGGGCAGGCTTACATAGATGAGGCAAGAGAAATATTTCGCAGAAAGGCGATAATAACTCCTAATTACCAAGTCGATAATATTAGAGTGCTGTTATATAAGCAGCATAGAGAAATTGTCGATAAAAATATACTCATACAAATTTTTGGAGCTGAACGAATAGCTCCAGCAATCAAAAAACAGGAGGTGGAAACATTACGAGTCATAGACCTACTGGAAGAGTAACCATAATGCACGGAATTCTGGAGTGCAAAGATGATTGGCTATGGGGACTGAATTTATTTGCTGGATTTGTTCCTTTAAGCCAAGCGCTAGAGCCTTACGAGGGCTCATTGGTGAAAATTACAATTGAGGAAATACAGGAGATAAAACATGACATACAAAAAGAGAGTAATAGTGAGCAATACTCAATCTAAACATTTAAAAATTATAATGTGGAATGGTGAAGATAAAAAGCTACAATGTGATATTATTTCTGTTCCCGATGGGATGCTTTTATGTAGTGGTTGCAACGTTCCTATTGAGGAAGGATGGTTAATCTTTCTGGATAAAGTAAGTTTCAAAAGGGATAAACCATATGATATATGCTGTAATGAGTGTGCTAAATCATATTTTCCAAAAGCAATTGAGGTGAAATCATGAGTGAGAGAATTTTAGTAATGGGTGTCCCAGGAAGTGGAAAGAGCTATCAATGGCTGCTCATGGCAAGAGCTTTACGTGAGCAATGCAAATTCCATTGCCTTGATACCGATGATGCTATCAATTTTATGCTTGATAGCCAGTTTCCAGACCTTAAGCCAAGTGCTGGTGGCAATGTTCATGTATATCCTGCCTATGATTGGAAAGAATACATGACGAATAGTAAGGAGATTATGAAAATAGTATCAGAAAAAGACTGGATAGTACTCGATATGGCAGACAATGCTTGGAATGCTGTCCAGAGACATTTTGTTACCGAAGTCTTTAAAGAGGATATTGGACAGTATTTCCTTGAGGTAAGGCGAGCGCTACATCAACGAGGAGATATTGACTCTAAAGGGAGAATGATAACAAGTTTGATGAACGAAGCGCTAAAGGGTTGGGTTGATTGGACAGTAATAAATAAATTGTATGAGGACTGGATATTGCCTCTAGTGTATGCGACTAAAGCCAATCTATATGCTACTACAAAAGTTTCTGAGGTCTCCCGTGAAGATGAAGCGCTAACAAGACAAGTGTTTGGAGCTTACGGTGTAAAACCCGCTGGGCAAAAACATCTAGGTCATCAAGTCCATACTATCTTCCTATTTATTCCCCCAATATCACGAGAAGATAAAGTATGGCGCATTACTACTATTAAAGATAGGGCAGGGCGTCAATATTTTGATAATGACCCATTGATAAACTTATATAAACAGTACTTCGTAAAATGAAATGTATTTGGTTAGTGCAACCGAACCAAGAAAAGCATTCTTCAAGCAAGGCATTCCATCAAGCGTCCCTGAGGAATTTGGTTGCGATTTGCTAGCATTTGTGGGAGAAGAGAAAGTGGGTGCCCAAATAAAAACGATTCCAGAAGATTTTATCGCTTCGATAGAGGATGGGAGATTGCAAAAGGAGCTTTCCCTTATGAAGCAAATTTCCTATCCTCTATTGATTTTGGAAGGGCAATTTAAATTTGTGGGAGATGAATTGGTAGTTAATAGGCGAGTGACTAGGTTTACAAAAGAGGGTATTAGAAACCTGTTACGCTCTTGCTTGCTACAGTTTGGCGTTCCGTATGAGTATAGTGAAAATGCTCATGAGACCGTACAAATATGGGAATCATTTCTTGATTACATTGGCAAGCCTCACCATAACTCACTGAAGACCAGACCAAAAGCAATGCAATGGGGAGGAATTGATGAACAATTACTCTTTTTTATTCAAGGCTTGCCCAGAATAGGCTATAGTAGAGCTTTGGCACTAATAAATAATTTTGGCTCAATACATGCTATCTGCAATGCCAATGTAGATGACTTAGCTCAAGTAGAAGGAATTGGGGAGAAGACAGCAAGGACAATATATGAATTTATAAGGAGGAGATATGGACAAGCAGACTGAATTGCCTCTCAATTCAAATTGCCCATGCGATGATGGTGATTGCTGGGCACAATGCTCATTTCAATACGATGTTAGGAAGTGCTCAAAAGAGTGGTGGGAAAATACTACTCAAAAAGTGCAGCAAATAGAAACACAAATGGAAAAGGTATTAAGGTGGCGAAGTGAAGGTAATCTCGAATTTGAAGAGTTATATCGGGAACTGCTAGCAGAGTACGCTTTCTGGCAAGCCATGATAGATTTGGCAAGCCCAGTCTCATTTATCAAGTTTCGCAATTCAAAATGGCAAGCCACGATTGAATCACTAGAGCATCAAATAAATCATAACAATTTTAGCGACGACGATTTGATAATGTATATGCTGGCAATTGATAAAAGAGAAGTACTGAAAGGAGAAATCATATGAGAGAAAGTATAATTGAATTGCGACAAGAGCACCCAGAGTACTCTATTTCAGAAATATCACGATTAACAGGTTTTTCAAGGTACATTGTTACGAGAACATTAAAAGAGCACGGCTTACAAACTAAAAGAGAGCATACCATTTATACTTGCCCATCGTGCGGGAAAGTTGTTAGCAAAGGAGTTAAATTGTGTCGTCAATGCCGTCATGTTACTGCTATTTGCAGCTATTGTGGTAGAGAGATAGTAAGAAGGCGTGCGGACGAGAATAGAGCCCAGAAATTAGGCTACCGTCATAGGTTTTGCTCAAAAAAATGCCAAGCGCTATATATGGTGATGGTAAGAAATGTTGGTAAATAAAATTATGAGAAGGCTATGTATTATAATACATTATAATACATACCCTTATCATGAAAATTCTTAACAATTGCTGAATTCAATATATTGTTAATTAGAGAGCATATAATACTAAATGTTGGGTTATTGCAGATAAAAAGGAAATATGCTATAATATAATTGAAGGATAAAGAAGGAGGTACAAAATGAAAAAAGCACAAGCAGTGTGCGAGAGGGGTCTGATAGTTGTTAGCGTCCCTGCATCTTGGGTGCCCCATTTGAGAGTGGGGCACAACAAGGAAACTGGGCGCAGTGCTCTGCTCCACACTGAGATGGGGCGAGCTTGGGAATTCTGGGTTTCCCATAGCGGACCCAGAGTTTTCCAGAACTATCACGAAATTTCCCCCGATGCCTTCGAAGAAGGCGGCGGGACTTGGGAAAACCGATCCGTAGTGCAATTGTTCGGTTGTTCCGCCGAGCGCATCTACCTATCAGTGTAGGAGGTGTGGGTTCGACTCCCACACCTCTTTTTATTTTTCAATGGAGGAGGTAAAAAATGCAGTTGGTATTAACTCGATACCGTGACCCCTATACTGAATGGGGGCAGAGGCACCGTCAACGAGCAGAATGGGTAGCTGCTCGTTGGCAGAAAATGAACAGAAGCTCCCATTTGAGGGGCTTCCATTACTGGCTTGTCTCACAGAGAGACAGGTCAGTAAGAGAGAAGCCAGATGGGAGTCTGTATCAAAACACAGAAAAGGACTGGGTCTGGCTTTTAGACTCAGTCCTTTTTGCTAGGTATATGGGAATAGGAGTTTGGGACAAACTGCAAGACCGCAAGCACCCAAATCCCTATGATTTTATTGATTATAGTGTTGAGCCTGGTCAATTTAAGCAAGGCTCAAATCCAAACGAGGTTATTAGACAAAAGCTTAATAACCTCGTTGATGAAATAATTAGTCATATCGTGGCTTGCAGACCAAGCTATGAGAGTAGTCAATTCTCACAGTACACGCTAGTCGTGTACTGCGAGAAGAATACGATGAACAATGTTATCGAACCAGTGGCTCGGAAATATGACGCTATTTTCCAGCCACTGGTCGGTGAATCCAGCCTTGAGCGTGTGCTCGACATTGTTGAGCGCATCGCAAAACGAGGCAAATCAGCTAGAATCTTTTACATCTCCGATTTCGACCCAAGCGGGCAGCAAATGCCCGTCTCGGTAGCTAGGAAGTTTGAGTTTTATGCTAGGCAAATGGGCTTAGATATTAAATTAAAGCCCATTGCTTTGACCTATGAGCAAGTGATTGAGCTAAAGCTCCCTGGCATTCCCACCAAAGAGACTGACACCAGAAGAGCGGGGTTCATTGAGCAATATGGTGACAGAGCGACAGAGCTCGATGCTCTGGAAGCTCTATACCCTGGAAGGCTAGCCCAGATTATAGAGCAAGCCTTAAAACCCTATTACGATTCTGAAGCCCAGGAGCAAGTACGAAATCGTAATAGGGAGATTCGGCAAAAAGCGATTCAAATTGCCGAATCATATAAACCAATTATTGAACAAAAGCTAGGTGGGCTTGACCTTGAACTAAATATTGATTTTTCGAGCCTTGCCAATAATTGGCAGGCCCCAAAGCCTAGACTTATTGATGATAACAATGATAATTGGTTATTAGATACAAAGCGCCCATATGGAGAACAAATATGGGCGTATAGAAAATTCAAAGGGGGAAAGTAAAATGGGAATTGAAGAAGTATTAAAAGTATTGCGAATGCGTCAGTATGGGAGGGAATTCTAACTGTGCGAAATGGTGAAGAGCGGAAATGAGAGAAGTTTATAAAGTCATTGTAACCGAAAACAATAAAAGATTTTCTGCAACTTGTGTGCTGGGACTACCCAATGAATTAGTTATTTGGTACCCAGCCAAAATGTGGATTAGGTCTCGAATAGGACGGATTTTCTGTTTTGACACCTTACATCATGCCCTCGATTACTCTCGTATGGTTATCTCTGCGAGCGGAGGTAACGCTGAAATTTGGCTATGCAAAGCCAAAGGAGTTAAGAAGCTAACCAGGGCGTTGGAGTTGTATGATATAACTCATACCCCGTATTTTATGAGGTTAGTTAATGAATTTTGGGCAAGCAAAGATATAGTTCCTTTTGCAACAGAGGGTGTCCCAAAGGGTACACTTGCTGCCAGGGCAATAAAATTAGAAAAGAGAGTGTACCCAACAGAGCAAAATTGAATGAGAGGAGCTAGAACATGAAAGAGAAAGACAAGGAAAGAAGAACCATAGAACTGTTGAAACAACTTGATAAATTGTTTGACGAACATGATTCTGAAGTGCAGACAGCACTTCAGAAATACGAGCCAGTGATAATAAGACTTGTACTAAAAGAATTTAGGCGGATTATGAGCTAGCCTTTATTGTAGGTTACCTATCCTGTAAGGCAATATTAGAACCGTCTCAGTTAGCTAAAAAGGATGAGGAGAATGATGAAAATTAAAGCTAGGAAAGAGAAATTTCCACAATGCCTTGACGGATACAAATCGCTATATGTCCCAGGGCAATTTATTGACCTTTGGTTTGAAGTTACCTTTCTGCAATTGTGGTATTGAAAGTTTGGTTAGCGGCATAACGGATTGTCTCAATCTGTTAGAAGCAGCCTTGCAATAGCTCTCATCCCTCTCATATCCTATTGCTCGCCTCTCAAGTAGTTTAGCTGCCAGAAGCGTCGAACCTGAACCACACATCGGGTCAAGAACTAAGTCTCCAGCATTGGTAAGATACTTTATCCATGTCATCAACACATTGACAGGCTTCTGAGTCGGATGAACCCTCTTTCCATCAAGTTTTGTGGTATGCGTTGGTATTGGAGCTTCAACATAATTGGCGTGCTGACCTAGATGATAATTGAAAATTGCTCCTGACTTTGTGCCTTTAGTAAACCAGCAAGCATACTCTAAGGCTACCATAAAGTCACCGTCTTTCCTAACTCTAGGTGTAGGGTTTGTTTTAAGCCAATAAAGATACTGTCTCATTATCAAACCGAGCTCTTCAGCAATCTCTATCAGTTTAGTTGCCTTATACTGGTCAAAAAACGAGACTAAATGCCCCTTGTTCCTCAAGCACCTCACTGCTTCGGTAAGCCAGTCACGAGTGAAAGCATAGTACTCATCCTCACTGGCAAACCAGTCCCATTTGCAACGTATCTGTTTAGTCACCATCCAAGGCGGATCTGTAAGTACCATGTCTACCACACCATCAGCAACTTCATGCATACCTCTGCAATCGCCATGATAAAGCGTCACATAGGC
>Ga0207433_10009620_pt1 | contig 15329 bp, 10 predicted proteins | sample YelNatPaOPGAMG01_FD_187559 | JGI IMG/M metagenome (GOLD analysis project Ga0207433, IMG submission 187559) | Hot spring thermophilic microbial communities from Obsidian Pool, Yellowstone National Park, USA - OP-RAMG-01 (SPAdes) (version 3) | ecosystem: Environmental > Aquatic > Thermal springs... | reverse complement strand
GGAAAATTAGCTTTCTTAGTTGCTCCAGGAGAAGAATTAGTCTTCAGAGGAATAATACCATACTTGTTAGCAAAAATTGTTAAGAGCCCATGGGTTGGAGGAATGATAAGTAATGCCTTATGGGCTGGACTTCACACGATAATGAGTTATACTGGTCCAGAAATGATTGTCCGGACTCTTACTGCTTATGTTGGAGGTTTTTGGTTCTTATACTTTATGGTTTACACGAAGGATATTACTGTTCTGATTGGAATGCATGCTTGTTATGACATAATTGCAAGGTTAATGGTGAGGTAGATAAAAATGAATAAAAAACATTTATTAGTTGTTGCCTTAGTAGTCGGAATGTTGTTAGGATTTGTTGTAGGAGTATTCTTTAGATTTGTTTATCCATTAAGCCTCTGGGGGGTATCACAGCTTTATCTTGAAAAAACAGGTTCTCCAATTGGTGAAGAATATAAAGGGGCAGTCTGGAGAGTTGTAAGTGACACTTTGATGACAGAATTTAAACCTGTTACATTTAATGAAACATTAGTTAAAAATGTAAACTTAACCGCATTACCTTCAAATGTTAAAATAAATAGTGAAATCCAAGTTAATGTATGGCAATCAAACGAGTACCCTCCTTATTGGTATGTTCCTTGGAGAAAAATAAATTCAGAACCAATAACCGTTATACCTAAAACTTATGGAACTTTACGTTATTGGGACGTTCTTAATGGAATACAATTCAAACAATTAAGAAAACCTATATATAATGAGGAAATTTCAATAGAACCAGTACAAGTGGATGTTTACACACTTGACTTAGACAAAGCTGAATTACATGTACCTTTTCTTGTTCGTGTTACTAAAACCGTGGGGGCAAATACTGGACCGCTTATACCAAGCGAGTATACAGAATATTTAAGTAGTAAAGATGCATATTTAATAGATATTTCAACTACGTCAATTACAAAAAATCAACAATATTCGAGAGACATAACATTTACAAACAGTAAAGATAGCTCAGAATGGCTAAAAATGAGCCTCAAATTTACAATAGGAGATGACACGGTTATTTCTAAACCATTCACTACAACTAACATACTCACAATACAACCTGTCGGAGGAGGAGTACCAATCTGTCCACAAAACACATTTTCCGGGAGTGAAAATGATTATAGTACTACTCTTATGCCGATATTGTTAGGTTGGACTGAAGGTTATTACAGTCCGACAGCATATTATTATTATTGGATGGGGGACCCTAATGATGTATTTCAAAATATCTTTAAAGGTAATGTTTTGTATAATATTCCAGGTTCTAAACAATTTTCTGTTTATTATAATCACTTTAACAAATGGTTCGACGGAACTACACAACCAGTAATAAATGACTTGTTAGCAGAAGGACTACTTACTGGCACCGATATTACATGTAACATCTACGATTACCCCGGATGGTATCATCCACCCACAAATGTTGACCATTTCTGGGATAAAATTTACCCAATATCTCCAGATATATATAATTCTTTTCCAGAAGATGTTGAACCTAACGGTACAAGACCTAAAGGTTTAAGTTTATGTGATTATATAGCATCTCAAGAAATTTATGCGCCGAAAGAAGCAAAAATTGATAACGTGTATGACCCTAGAACAGCACATAGTGTTTTCGGGAAAGTTCCTAAACCATATTTACCACGAATAAATAGTCTTAACCCGTATGGTGATTATTATGCTTTTGGTAAGCCTCCTCTTGATAATTATATCGCATATTTACCTCTTAGTAGTCGCTCATGGCTATTTACTATGGATATTTCAAGCGAATTAGCAGATGCAATTATTGTATCAGAGAAATATCTTGACGTAAGTATAGAGAATTTTAAGGGAGGAAATGTTGAAATTCAACCAGGAGAGTCTGCAACTCTTACGATGGACTTAGTTAATAAACTGAATCTTAAAGGAGGTTTTGAATTGATAATCAAAGTGGATAAAGCAATTCCATTTGAAGTTTCAGGGACAGGTTATATAACTTTTGAAGAAAACGAAACAAGAAAAAATGATTATAAAGTAATAGTTAAAAACTCTTATCTTATTGGTGAAAAAATCACTGGCAACTTTAAACTAATTGCGTGGAATGGAGAAAAAGAAACGTCTTCCGTAAGTTTTTGGCTAACTTTTCTGCCCAGCGCTGGATTGCCAAATACTGGATTAAGTATAAGATGCGTAAATAAGAATAATCCATCTGAAGGAATTATGGGCGTTTCAATAACAGTATTTTATGGTACGGACAAAACTAAAACTAAAAGTGGGTATACTGGAGAGAAAGGTTATGCTCCAATCACATTAGATTTGCCATATGAAGGTTATTTGGATATTATTGCTGTGGACAATTATGGGAGATTCTACTCGACAAATAAAACAGACCAGTATGTTTCACCTGCGAGGAAAAATGAATTTACAATTGAGATGACACCGATAGGTGAAAAAGAGTTTGATTTACTTGAGTGGATTAAACAGAATTTACAATACATTATTGGTGGAAGTATCGGAATAATTGGTATAGTCATAGGTGCTTATGCTGTTAAAAGAAAAAGAGGGGTAATGTACTAGTGTCAACTAAAACACTCACAATTGAACATCCAATAAAAGTTAATGACAAACCGCTTTATGGAAAAATAAAACGAATAATGACTGGAACATATAGAGTAGAATTCTATTACGGAAAAGAGAAGTTGACTGAAGGAACTGTACATGCTTCTTCATTCACTCAACTCATAGGTACTGTAAGGCAAGAATTAGAAAAATTCCTTAAAGAAATAATTGAAAGGAGGTAGAAGAAAAATGGACAAAGAATATGTTGGATACATATTAGCAATAGTTGGAATCGCATTAATTGCTATGGGAGCTTTAAATGTTGCTGGATACATAAACTTTCAGGTAGTTGACACTACTCTGCCGACAATACTCTACACTTACCCAGCAAATGGAATGACATATAAAGCAGGTGCCTTAAATGAGATTATAATTTATGCAAAAGACAACTCAGATGTAGTAAGTGCTAGCTATAATGACGAATATGGGTTAAAAACATTAACAGTAACTCCGTACACAAAGCTATATCATCCATTTGTAATACAAGGTTGGAAGTACCCAGATGTTAACTTTGATGGAAGAGTAGATAGCATCGACTACAATTTAGTTATTTCAGGCAAAAACGCTTACAATTCAACTTATGACTTAAACTCTGATGGCAAAATCGACCTTGCAGATATTTATTTCGTAGGAAAATATGTTGTAACAGTGACCTTTGCAATTTCTATAACTCCTTCGTATTCTATAGGAGAAAATGTGACTTTTATTTTCTCTGCTTTAGATACAGCTGGAAATCCTGCAACAATATCAGGATGGTTCAGTACAGCAGATTATCAAATGCTTTCAGGAGAATGGAGGATACATGGAGTAACAGTAACGGACAATATGATGATTGTGCTTTCAGAGAGGAAAACAACTATAACTTTTATTTGCAATGATACAACTATATCGGCAACGGATGTTACAGCAAAAGTAACTGTTGAAAACACCGCTTATACTTTGTCATATAATGGAAATTTCATCTGGCAAGGAACAATAGAACTTCCATCTGGAGAAAGCAAATTAATACTTGAAGCTTCAACACAATCAAAAATGAATAAAATAGCAGTAACAGTTAGTACACCAGAGGCATTTACTTTCACAGTTGGACATGGACTAATGCTCTCAGGAGGAATACTTCTTGCTGTGGGTGTCATAATAGTCTTAAAGAAAAAAGAAGTTGAATGGTGACATCGACGAGGAATTGAATTGAACAGGAAAATCTCTGTTTTTATAATGATAATTCTATGTCTAGTTTCTGTTCTTATATTAGTTGGAAAACTTAAGTTATTCTATGTTATAGGACAAGCTGGTCAAGTGTTTTTGTTAACAAAGGATGACAACAAACCAGTTTCGGGAGCAACAGTTGTTTTAGACGCTACTGAAGACTCTTTTCACCTTTTAGGAGATGTTGCAAATGGAAACCAGAAAGGGTCAGATGGAAAAATAGATGGCTATGATTCTAATCTAATGAACCAACAATATAGCAAACAAATTTACGACAGTTGGTTTGATTTAAACAAAGATGGAACTATAGACTTAAAAGATGTTTATATAGTTTCACAGGATATCGGATTAGTTTGGCATGAGCCACCTGTTAAAAGTCAATATACTACAGGAATAAATGGAAATGTAACAATTAATGTTGTTAAAACAAATCTTGACTGCGCTTACAATTATGTAGTTAATGTTTCATATTTAGGAGTCATAAAACCTATAATTGATATTTTAATAGATGTTAGACAAACTACAACAATATATGCTGATAAGTGTAAACCTCCAATAGCAATTTTTACATATTTTCCAAAGGAACCTAACGCAGGTGAACCGATAACATTTGACGCTTCAGCGTCTTATGACCCAGACGGTTCAATAGTTAAGTATGAATGGGACTTCACTGGTGATGGAATTACAGACATCACAGGTATGATTGTTACTTGGAGTTATGGTCTTGGTTGGCATGCAGTAAAACTTATAGTTACTGACATAGATAGTTTAACAGCATCGCAGACTCAGACGGTAGATGTTTATTACGCTTATCCAGTGGCTAAAATAGCAACAGATAAAACTAGTGGTCTTTCACCATTAACTGTCAATTTTGATGCTAGCGCTTCATACGACCCAGACGGTGGTACAGTAAAATGCAATTGGGATTTTGGAGATGGAACAACGACGAGCGGAGTCAAAGTTTCACATACTTTTATTTTAAGTTCAGAAATGTATTATAATTACACTGTTAAATTAACAGTAATTGATGATGAAGGATTAACAGCGTTGAATTCTGTAAACATCTACGTTTACTCAAAGACAGGTTTTGCAAGCTTCACTTACAGTCCGACATATCCATACATGTCAGAATTAATAACATTTGATGGTTCAATTAGTAAGCCTTGTAGTGGTGCAATAATAATAGAGTATCACTGGAAATTTGACGATGTTGAGATGAAAACTACAACACAAACTGTTAAGTTTTCGTTTACAACTTCTGGAACTCACATAACAAGTCTTTATATTGTGGACAGCACGGGATTTATATCTCAAACTATAAGTCAAGAAGTAAATGTGATTGAATATCCAACTGCTTCTTTCACAATAATTGGAGAGATGTATATCGGAAAACAGTTAGAATTCAGGTCAACAAGCAAAGGCGCAATTTCTAAATACAGTTGGAGCTTTGGAGACGGTGGAACATCATCAGATAATCCTGCAACTCATGTTTATACGACAGAAGGAAATTATACAGTCAAGTTAGAGATAACTGATGTTAGGAGAACAACAGTTTCAACTCAAGAGACAATAAGCATAGTAATTGAGCCCCCAATTCTTACACTGCTTACTTCGCTAAAGTTTCCTCCAAGTTCGCAAGTTGAAATTAAAATACAAGTTAACGATAAAACAAGTGGAAATCCAATAATTGATAAAGATGTGACATTGAAAATACTTTCATCTTCAGAGGTTAATTATCCAGAGACGACAGTCACAAAAAGAACTGACTCATCTGGAGTTGCTACATTTACAATAATGACACCTTCTTCGTCGTTATACACTTATCCTATTACATTCTCATGTTGTGGAACAACCAAAAACTATGTTTTAGAAATTCTTCCACAAATACAAGTGAAAATAGTTGGGCACAATTCCTATGCAATCTATAAACCTGGAGATTATGACTTTATATTTACTGGGCAAATAGTTGACAATGAAACAGGAGATGCGATATATAATTATTCTCTTTCATTTAAAGAGTTGAAAGATGAACAAGGAAATATTGTGGACTCAACTTATATGTCTTATATGACAGACAATAACTACTTTACTTTCAAAGCTAGAGTTTACGACTACTTTGTGAATATAGACCCTGCATTTAAGTACCAGAATAAGAAGTTGACCTTAACGCTTAAGTTTGAAAAATCAGATTATGTTTCAGGAACTATTTGCATAACAGTTGAAATGGTTTCACCTCCAACAGCGGCTTATATTGGTTCAAACTCAATAACTATTGGCGCAAATTCCATAAATATTACTTACTTAGACCAATATGGAAAACCGCACTCAATGATTACAGAGTCAAATGTTGAAGTAGTTATAACGACTCCCGGCGGGTTTAACTACTCTACTTTAAACCAGCTTGCGGGAAAATATACATTTGATTACACTACAAAAACAATGACTGTTAATTTCGATTTCAATGAACCGGGAACATACAAAGTAACAGTTAATTACATCGGTATGCAAGTAGAATCGCAATCTTTTGAGATAAAAACAACTCAAAATATATTTGCAACAATTTTTAATCCGTATGTTTTAGGTGCTATTATTGTAGTGGTTGCCTTAACTATTATCTTTTTGATAAGGAGAAGAAAGTAGTGGTGTAGATGTTTGATGAAAAAGAAAATTGTAATAGTAATAATTGTCATATCAATTTTGATAGTACTTTACAAATTCAAACTTACGCCTTTTTCATTAGTGGTAGAAAAAAGATATTTAAGGAATGATAACATGTTAACTACACAGCCAACTAATGCAGAAGTAAATGTAAATGCTATAACTCAAAAGGAATCTGTACACATCAGAATGAAAGTTAGCAATGGAACTACTTATTACATATACCTTCTTGCATTTCTAGCGCCAGATACAAGTCCGAAAAACAGAACTCTTCAAGCAACTGTCCCTGTCAATAATATGTGCATTTCCGAAACTTACTTGACAGTTGATTTTTACATTATCGGATTTGGAACAGGAGCTACATACAATCTCACTTCTTTTGTTACAGAAAAATTTCAAGCGGGAACTTTGTTGGACGACGCATCTTGGATTGTTAATTTTAACTACATGTACTACTCATTAAACAGCACAGGAAACTTTACAATGTATTATGGAACAACTACTTCATATATAGACGGCTTTGAAACTCAAATTATTTCGCCCAATCAGCCATCATTAACTAATGGTTATGTAGACCCAACTTCAGGTGACATATCCACAACTTTCAACTATTATGTTACGTACTCAGACCCAAATGGTGATGCGCCAACAGTCAGAAATGTTTACATTGACAATGTTGCTTATAATATGGAAATGATTTCAGGAAACTACACTAGCGGTGCAGTATATGAGTATTCAACTACACTTTCAGCAGGAAGTCACTCATACTACTTTTATTTTGATGATGGACATGGAAACACTGTTAGACTCCCAACTTCAGGAGTATATTCAGGACCCAATGTTTCTGGACCGTTCGATTTTACTGTAAATGTAAATCCGAGTTCATGTTCAATTTCACAAGGACAAAGTACAAGTGCAACTGTTACAGTTTCACTAGTTAGCGGAATATCACAAAGTGTATCACTTGCTGCTTCTGGACTTCCCTCTGGAGTTTCATATAATTTTAACCCGTCATCAGGAAATCCGACATTTAATAGTACATTCACTATTTCAACTCAAACATCTACACCTACTGGAACATATACAATAACAATAACAGGCACAGGTGGAGGAGTGTCAACATATACAACTTATACTTTGACGGTGACTCAAACACCTGACTTTTCAATTTCATCTGAACCGAGTTCTCTTACAATACAACAAGGAAACTCAAATGTTTCAACTATTAAAGTAACTTCTATTTCTGGATTCAACCAAGAAGTTCAGCTTTCAGCAAATAATGTTCCTTCAGGTGTTACAGTATCATTTAATCCAATAAAAGTTATTCCTACAGCAACTTCAACATTAACAATTTCAATAAGCACTTCAGCTATTGCAGGAGAGTATTCATTAACAGTAATTGGAACAAGCGGCTCGTTAACTCATAGCACAAAAATATTCCTTAAAATAACTATTTCAATAACTCCTCCAACAGCTGATTTCACATATAGCCCAACTGATGTTTATATAGGAGATTCTGTTTTGTTAGACGCATCTCTAACTCAGAACTCATGTAAGATAGTGAGCTATAAATGGACATTTGCTACACCTACAACTATCAGAGATGAGTTTGACGTGACTACTGCAACATTCTCTTACAAATTCTCTACATTAGATGTTTACACTATAACACTTACAGTTGTCGATGAGTATAACCAAATATCAAGTAAGTCTAAAAATGTAAATGTTTTGAAACCAGAGTTTACGATAGATATAAATCCCAAATTAGTGTTAAAAGGCGAAAGTTCTAAATTAGAAGTGGCAACGTTGAGAAATGGTAAACCATACACAAATGCTGATGTTCAAGTTAAGCTAAAAGATACTCCAATTGCTTCTTTGCACACAGATAATTATGGAAACGCTTCATTCATACTTACATTTACCAATAGAGATGTTTATATTTTCGATTTTGTAGATTTGGCATATAACATTTATATGGGTAAAGCAAATGTCACATCAACAGTTAAACCACTTGTGAAAGTGTTTTATGATGCTGAACAAACTTACAATATTGCAAAAGGAAGCGATTTTTCATTCGTCGGAGAACTTTATGACCCTGATACTAACAATTCGATTACAGAGTTCAACGTTAATGCCATTTTAAGCTATCAGGGATTAATAATCCCATCTGAAGTTTACATTAAATCTAACTCATTCACCGTAGTAGCAAATACTTATGCTTTCTTTAATGACACAGTTAAAAGAGAGTTAGATTTTTCAGTTTCAATTTCTGCAATTAACTACTACACAACTTCTTCAAGTTATAAAGTTACAATGCTTGCTCCTTTAATAGACTTTTGGCTAGCTGACGCAAAAGGAAACCCACTTCCAACAAATCTAATAGTAGGAGCTAAAGGATTTACAATAAAAATTGTTAAACCTGAATCGATAAATATTACAGTTAAGGATGTTTATATAAAGTTACAGTCTCCAACAGTCACTTTGACATCAGAGAACTTGCAAATGTATATGTCAGACGATGGTATATATGTAGATTACATTTTCTCTGATGAAGGAATTTACCAAATAACTGTTGGTTTTAACTTACCAATATTTGTTCCCACAAGGACATATGTTTATTCTGTTCAGCAGAAGAATGTTTTTGATTACATAAGTGCTTATTCTCCTTACATATTTGTATTGGTGTTCATAGTATTTGCTATAATATTATGGAAAAAGAGGAGATAAAGATGAATAAAATGAATAAAAAAATTCTATTAGTAGTTGTAGTTTTCTTGATTTCAACAATAGCAATTGCCTATATATTTAAACTACCTCCTTTCAGCATTGTGTATAAACCCAGCGCTGCAATAACAGTGGTAGACTTAAATAATAATGTAGTTTCAGGCGCTACTGTTAAAATCGACGAAACAGATGATGCATGGCACTGGCTTGGAGATGTTTTTAACGAGTACTCAATGAAGTGTACAAGTACTGCTGGGTTTGATGGACTCATAGATAACTATGACTACAATTATACAGCTGGATATTACGGAAGTATTGATGTAAACTGGACTGATATGAATGGAGACGGCAAAGTAGATTTGAAAGACACTTATTATGTGGGTAGTCACATTGGACTTGTAAGAAGCAGTTATCCGCCAACTTCGGAAGCAGTAACAAACGATACTGGACAAGTAACATTCGACATTGTTTATACAGATAGGGGAATAGATACATATGCAATAACAGTTTCAAAAACAGGCTATTCAACAAAAATCGTTACTAAAAACATAAATACTGCTCAAACAATAGTGCTTGAACCATTGCCAACGCATTCATTGACAATTTCATCATCATCAGGAGGAACAACAGACCCCGCTCCTGGAGTTCACTATTACATTGAAGGAACTGCTGTTAGTGTTTCTGCCATTCCTAATAATGGTTATAAGTTTTCATACTGGAAACTTGACGGAGTGATGTACTGGAACAATCCAATAAGTTTTACTATGAACATTGACCACAACTTAGAAGCTTATTTCGAAACTATTCCTCCTCCACCACCAAGTTCATATACTTTGACAATAAGTTGCACTTCAGGAGGAATAACTGACCCATCTCCTGGAACATACAATTATACTGCTGGTTCAGTAGTAACAATAACAGCAAGTCCATACAGTGACTATACTTTTACGAAATGGATTATTGATAAACAAGACGGACCTACAACTCCTTCATTAACTTTAACAATCGACAAATCATACAATGTTGAAGCAGTTTTCACTTTAGTTCCAAAACCTACAATAAGTGTCTTAACTTTGTTGAAGTTTCCTCCATCAGAAAACGTAAATGTTACAGTTTACGTCACAGACCAAAACAATCAACCAATGCAAAATAAGATGGTTACAATGTCTATACTAGACTCAAGCGGAACAGTACTTAGACAAGCATCATCTCCAACTGGAAGCGACGGAAAAGCAAACATAGTGATTACATCACCTTCAAAATCGGGAACATACAATGCTACATTTACAGTTGACACATCTACAATCTCCCAGCCACTTTATGTCTTGCCAAAAATAGTAATAGTTCTCTCTTCAGATTATAGCAAATCTCAAGTCTATAAGCCTGGAAGTTATGACTTTAAATTAGAAGCACAGATACAAGATACTGATGGAAACATGCTTTCAGGTTATAGTGTAAGTTGGGAGTTGAAGGATGCAATTACTGGAACAGCAGTATCTACTGATTATACAAGCTTAACAGTTCAGTTAAGTAGAGTTGTTTTGCAAGCAAAAATTTATGACTGGTATAGGTCTATAAATCCGACTTTTCAATATAAAGAAGAGGGAATCTATGTCAAGCTAAGAGTTTATAAGCCGGAGACGCACATTGAAAACACGTTTATTGATACAGTGACGATGAAGCCTCCATACTTAGGAGCTTTGGTTCCTTCAAGTTTGCCATTAGGAAATCCTGGAATAACAATTTCAATCAGAGACCCGTACGGAAATGTTCCGCAAATAACATTAGACAACGTTGAGGTTATAATTCAAACACCTTCAGGAAGTTCATATAGCACTAGAACTGAGCTTGTTAACAAAGTAACAATGGTTTCAGGAGATATCTCAATAGCATTTAAGTTTGAAGAACAAGGAGAGTATAAAGTTGTTGTTCGCTACTATAATCTTCAGTGGACGCAACCAGACCAAACTTATAATGTCTATGTTTTAGCAGAGAGTCAACCAATTTCTATACTTACAAATCCGTACATTATTGGAGCAATAGTATTGATAGTCTTAATAATATTGTTTAGGAGACGGAAAAAGTGAAGAAGCAAGCATTATTCTTTTTTACTCTTTCGCTTATGTTAGCTCTTATTCCAAAGGTTTTAAGTCAATACCAGTACTTTATTTCTCCAGACTATCAAAATTTTGTTAGAATACCTGTTAACATAGAGTCCAAACTTTCAGTTACAGTTTGCAGTTCAACGGATGGACAACCAGTTGCTGGCATACCCGTAACTATAAAACCACAGTGGTCAGCTTCTTTTGTCAAATACTCAGATACTAACGGAAAAGTTGAGTTCACTGTTAATCCCTCATGTTCTGGCAATATGACTATAATATATTCATCATCTGAAGGCTGGTTTGCCACTATAACTACTTATGTAAATGCGCTTCCAGCGGCTTTAGTAAGTGCAAAGTATGATGATGTTCAATATATGGACCCTGTCGGGGGAGAAGATATAATTATGAATTTAACTGTTAAAGATTCTGAAACACTTTCAATTGTATCTAATCCAAAATGGGACATTAACGTTAAAACTGAAGGTCTTACTGTTAACCCAACAATTATCCAAAGTATATCAGTTGTGTCTAATGTATATGTGCTTAAACTAAGTGTTAGTCCTCGCTCAATTTCTACTATTGGAACTTACTACATAACTGTTCAAGCGTCTTCTGGAAATCTATTGCCATTGCCATTCACATTCAAAGTCCTATTAAGAGAGCCTGCAATTATGTTACATTATAAGTTTGCAACTGGAGAAGAAATATCACTTGCTCCACATGAAAGTGGCTCAGGAATGGAAGTGAAAAAAGATTGCAGTTACTTTGACATCTACTTTTATGATAGTAAAGGACGTCCGTTAATAGTTAATTTCATTTATGGCACAGATATGTTAACGATTGTTGGACAAGCTGGAGGTAGTCCCTATACAATCAAAGCAGGAGACATTTCTTATAAATGGTATACAGATGATGTTGAAAGTGAGGGACAAGGAAATAAACTGAGAGTATTCTTTACTTTAACTGAAACATATTACCATATAACTCCGCATGTACAAGCGGGTATTGGAGGTTATTTAACCACTTCTGAAATAGAATTGATTGTTGCTACAGTGAAGACTGGCTTTGACATTTGGACTTTCATAACTAATCCCTACTTCTTTATTGTGTTCATTATTTTAGGTTTATTTATAGTGACTCGGATAACAGGTAGAAAGAAAAAAGGAGGCTGAAACATGAAAAAACTGTTTAAAGTGAAACTCTTAGCAATACTTTTGCTGTCTCTAACAGTAGGAATTCCCGAAGTTTATGCTTGGGGACCTTGCACTCACATTTTCTATACAAAAAAGGCTTTACAAGAAGCAACAGGAATGCCAGTAGCTAATCTTGTAAACGACTATTATGATTGGTTTCTCTGCGGTTTAATGTATCCCGACGTAACTGTGATTTACTATTACACTCAATGGGTTTCGTATAGTGCAACACATTCTTGGACTTTTCAAACTAAACTTTGGAATGATGCTTATGCAAAAGGAAGCAAGAAAGCAATGGCTTTCGCAATAGGTGTGGGAACTCATCTATTAGAAGATAGTATAGCTCATAACTATTATATCCCGTTAAAGATAAGAAGTTCAATGATTCAAAACAATATTATTCATCCATTAAGCGAAGGCTTTGTTGAAACCAATCTCATAGCCGACCCAGATTTAGGATATATAGTTAGAAGTGAAAGCACAAGAGCATTTCTCTATTACAAATCTCAAATAGATGACTCTGACGGATTCTTAAAGCCTGACGGTACATACATGACTGTAATTGAGTGGACAAACAGCATTTTAGGAAAGGGCTGGGACTTCACACAGGAAGCTATGACTTTTGATACAATACTTTCACAAGGACAGTTTTACACTAAAGGGTTTGCTGTACCTAAAGAACAAGGAGGATGGTGGGCGATTTACGGAACAATTTCAGATATTATTTCTCATTTTGTAAGCGTTGAAGATGCCAACCCATACATTCAACAGTCAATTGACGCAACTGCAAGATACTTCAAAGCAGATTTAAGTTATGGTGGACAACCGCAGAAGTTCATAGGTGAGTTTGACCCAACGGGATATGACAATCTGAAAGCTTCAGACAGTTATATTGCAACTTGGACTGTCATAACTTCTATTGTGTTCATTTCTTTAATTGGAATCTATTATTATAGAAAGCGTAAAAGTGGAGGTGAATAAATGCTAAGGGACTTAGCAATATTACTTGTAGGGTTACTATTAGGAGTTGGAATTGGATACTTTGGAGAGAGCTATGTTCGCCCATATGTTTCTTCATACTGTTTCAGTTCAACTTTATCGCTTGCGTACGGTAATAGCACAACAGTTTCAGTTGGACAATCAATAACATTTAAAGCAATGTTGGACGCATCGATTCCTTCTGAACTTCAATCTTTTGAAGCACAACTAAAGCAGTTTGCATTAAATAATAAGCCAATAACTTTGATGATGAGAGTTCAAAACTCTACTTACTGGAACATAATAGAAACAAGAAACACTTTATATGCTGGACAAGGAGAAGCCACATTTACGTACACTTTTTCAGAGGCTGGAAGCTTCGATTTCAAAGCAGTATGGGAAGGAGATAACGTTTTAAAGCCTAGCGAGTCTGGAGTTGTGACAATAACAGTTTCATAATAAACTTTAAATAAAAGGAAAATAATTTATATATTGAGGAAAAATATGGAGGTGGTTAGAATGAAAAACTTTAATAAACTGCTTACAATTTGTTACTTACTGATTATACTAGTGATGTCAATTATTAGATATAATGTTTCAATAATTGCTCAGCCACCGTATCAGTTGACTTATAACATTTTTCCTGTGGAACCATATAGCTATAATGCTACATATAATGTGACTGGTGTGATAAAGTCTTTGTCTTTGCCTAGTGACAGCAAGCCTATGGGAATAGTTTACGATAGCACTACAGGAAAAGTTTGGGTTGCTTTATACGGTAATTGTAGTATTGCTTCAATAGATATTTTAACAAAAGATGTAACCATTTTTCCATTACCTTACCAGATTGATGAAAACTTCTCAGGACCCGGAGTTTATACATTAACTATTACTCCTGACAAGTGTATCTGGTTTACAATCAATGGATACTGGAAACCATTACATCCATCTAATCAAATTCCAACTTTAGGTAAACTTGATGTCTCAAACAACTTAACCTTTATTTACTATACACCGATAGAGTTTGCCTATCATGGAAGTGACATTAAATTCTATAAAGATTACATTTGGCTTCTTGGAAATAACTGTTTAATGAAAATTAATTATACTACATCAGAAATTATTGATGTCTATTTTAAAGAGTTTGGTTCAGGCGGTTTTATGGAATTCGACAATAACTACTTATGGATTTCAGCTCCTGATAAAGGATTTGTTACAAAGTTTAATATCGAATTGTTGAACAACTTTGAAGACATTAACTTCACTTTTGACAGACCTCTCGGAATAGAAGTTGATGAAAACTATGTTTATATTGCTGAGAATAAACTGTATGATTCATCTGGTCCACTTGTTCAAATGGGAACTATTGCTATGATAAACAAGACTTCACTTGAAGTTACAAGGTTGAACACCGCACCCATTACAAGTGATGGACCCTACCATGTTTTAAAAGACATTTATGGGTATCTCTGGTTCACTGACAATTCAGGACATATCGGCATAGTTAGCGGAATAGTTTACGGAAATGAAATACCCAACTGCTATGTTCCTCCATACTGCTACTTCATGACTGAAGTTCCAGGAAATACGATTTGGTTTAGTGGTGTTGGTAGTGCATATGTAGGTATGAAAGAAACAGGCACACTCGGCAGAACAGATATTAACAAAGACGGCAAAGTTGACTTGAAAGATTATTATCCTGTATGCAAGTGGTATGGAAAGTGCGTTCCTCCAGCTCCAGAGAATTGTGATATTAACAGTGATGGAAAAATAGACTTGAAAGATGTGTATGCTGTAGCAAAGAATTATGGGAAGACGTTGTAAA
>Ga0207433_10009619_pt1 | contig 15330 bp, 30 predicted proteins | sample YelNatPaOPGAMG01_FD_187559 | JGI IMG/M metagenome (GOLD analysis project Ga0207433, IMG submission 187559) | Hot spring thermophilic microbial communities from Obsidian Pool, Yellowstone National Park, USA - OP-RAMG-01 (SPAdes) (version 3) | ecosystem: Environmental > Aquatic > Thermal springs... | reverse complement strand
AACAGTAATGTTCGGGATAGAGAATAAGAAAGTTAAGTTAAAGATGAACTGGAAGGTTAGGATAAAGGCGCTGTCGATGGTGTTGTTCTAAGCGGGGATGATAGTGTATTAGATGGTGTATAGGATGGTGCGTTGAGAGCGGCAAACGGGACGGTGATAGTAGTAGTATAGTAGTAGTATATTATATTGGTGGTGGCAGTAGTAATGGTAGTAGTAGTAGTAGTATAGTAGGGTTTTCTGGTGCTTTACCAGCCTGCTGGACGCGCTTCCAACAGCGCACGACGCTGCGCTTGCCCATACCGCCCAATGTTCACGGCTCCAGTATCAGCTTTGTATGCGTCCACCCGCTGACGTTCGACGTCGGCGCCGCTGCTACTAAGCCGTCGTAAGAGCTGAGATCTATCGTGTTCCAACCCGAGCTAAGGTTCACGTTGAAAGTCTCGTCGTAATCTGGGGTTGACCATAGGTGGTAGACCACCACGTTCATCGTGAACGCTGCCGGCGCGTTGACTTTGAGCACCTTCCTGCTGAAGCCGTTTATGGGCACGCCTAGGTAGTAGTTATATGCGGCCCAGTTGTATATACTATCGCGGAACTCTACAGGCGCGAAGGGTTTCTTGAACACCTCGCCCACGGGCACCGCGAACACGCCCCCCCTACCGGGCTCGTAGTTAACTGGGTTGCCCCCTCTGTAGATGTGGTTCTGGGGCGCTGAAGCTATGTAGAGGCGCTTGCCGTCGGTTTCGAGCCCGTATACGCAGCCGGTAGGCATAATTATTTGGGGAACCGGCGTCTCGAACCTAAGGAGGAGGCCCGCGACCCCGTTGAGAAAGTCGCTGCTGTCCCACGGGTTCACGGCGACCACCGGCGTCCCGCCCACGTACGCTTTCTGGCTTCTCCTACCGGCAACATACGGTGAGGAGGAGAACCTAAAGAAGGGGAACTGGTATCTTTCCCCCGTTTTAGGTCTAAACAAGACAACCGCGCCAAAACTGAACAACCAAAGGCTATTCATATACTGTACCACCTGACCGTTTACGTTCGTAAGCGTGCTGCCGGCGTACCGCCCAACCGCGCTCGTGTACGTTGTTAGGCTGCCGTCCCTAAGGCTGTAAACGACGATGGCGCCGCCTGAGCCGCTCCAAATGGGCCCGCCGGTAACTATCGCGTCATCGAACAGCTCCATCTTGTACATGTTGCCCGCGGCAGCCGCTCTCGCAACCCGCATCGTGTTCAGATCCAGTTTCCATATATCGCTCCCGCCGTCGGCCCTAGTGAAGTACACGGCGTCGTCCTTAGGCGAAAAAAGCATGTCGGTGACCTCGCCGACGTACGAAGATTCTGTGCCCGGGCCGTCCCACCAAACCAAATCCACTTTCCTCCCATCGACCCCTATCCTGTGTATGTGGCTATACTTCTTCGTGAAGGTTAGGTTGCTGTCCTTCAGAGACACGTCGGCATACGCCCAGCCCCCGAAGAACACGCTGTCCCTAGTGCTCGTTATGGCTCCGTGGGTGTCCCCGCCGATCCTCTTCCCGCCGGGTTTAAACCTGTCGAACAGTTGGTAAGCGTATATAAGTTCCCCATCCGCATACACCTTCGCGCACGCGCCATCGTGGACTATCAGCTCCCTCGTCTTCGGATGGAACTTGAGGTATATGGATTTGTTACCCATATACTCGGGAGCATAGCAATAGTCCGTATCACCCTCTAGGATAAGCTCCCTCTTTGCGCCTCTAAGTTTCTCCCCAAATCCACCAAGCAGCTCCGTATAGTCTACTTTGCGCCCGAAAGGCACGCCGCTCACACCTCACGCCGCTCTTTTAAGCGTGCTCGCTTCTGCCGCCGTCCCCGTGTTGTACAGTCTCGCGTTCGAGCCATCTGAAACCACCAGCGCTAGCGCGCCGACCGCGCTGTAGTCCGTCCACGCTCCGCCGATGTACACCTGAACCTTCGTGTTCGCTCCGCACTTGACGTAGTACATCCCTGCCGGTATGGCGTACGTTCCTCCCGCCGCCACCGATACTGACGTGTCGCTGCCGAAAGGCACCATAAACAATGGGTCTGCACCATCGCTCCTGTGCCTGGATCCGTGGGAGCTGAGCTGCACACCGCTCGCGTCCGTTATCGTCGTGCTCGACGCTTTCAGGATGTCCACGCCGTCGCTCGCGTTCTTGATTTTGAACTCTCCAGATGTCTCCTCAAGCAATTGGTACTCCTTCCTGCTAACGTCCCCGACTACCCTGACCTTACCCACAGACCTTCACCTCTCCGTCCACGTATAGCTCCCCATCTGTTATATAAACGATTCTCGCGTACCATAAGGTTCCCTCGGGCACGGCGTAGAGCGTGTCCACCGTCGCGTCGGCGGCGCTCACCCTGAGCCTGTCGCTTGCGTCGAAGCCGAAAGCCCCGCGGATCAGCTCTAGGTCGGGCATACACCACCCCAAAAACACGTGACCGACGCTGTATTAAAAGCTTTCTTCAAGCCGCGATAAAAAATATAATAGAGCGCGCGAACAGCCAACGTATGCCGGTAATAATCTCGGGCAAAAACAGGTATACTGGTACGGCGACGGTGAGCCGGTTGAACCAAGAGGTGACCGTTGTGGAGCTGGGGCCGTTTTCGGACGATTGGATGGTCGAGGGGTACATCGACGTATCGCAGCTAGCGAGCGGGGATGTGCTGGAGATCAGGGAGTACATCGCGCTCGACGGCTCGAACTACAGGCTCTTCCTCCAGACCCAGATAGCCGGCCCAGCGACGGAGCCCGCGATCCGCTTCCACACGAAGACGCTGCACGCTAACATGAAGTACAAGGTGACGGTGACGCAGACAGCGGGAATGCCTAGGAACGTGCCCTACTACTTCATAGTCGAAACAATGGGAGCGGTATGAACGCCGCGGCGGTAAGCTGCTTCGCTGGGGCGGCGCCGACGGTGCAGGTGCCGCTCAAGGCGACGAAAGGAGCCGTGACCACGTGGTACGATGTGGCGAGGTCTATAGAAGATGCGATAATAAAGCTCCTAGCAGCGCCGTCGTCGCTGCCAATCGAAGCGTGGGAGATGATCGGAGCGATACTGGCAGCGCTCGCGGCGTACGAGGCGCTGTCCAAGATGACGGCGGGCTGAAAGAGAAACCTTTTTTTCTTCCGAGAGCGAGCGTAGCGTATGAGCTCGGTGTCGGTGAGCGACCTCGCGGGAGCAGCGCCGGCGCTGCAGGAGCCGGTCAGGGCGACCGGAGCCGTACTGACCGTGAGGGAGGAGGTGGATAGGATGCGGTACCTCAGGGCGCTGGGAGAAACCGTGGGCAGCGCGCTCATCCCAGCGCTGATCTTGGTCGCACCGCTAGCTCTCCTAGCGAATAAGAAGCACCGGAAACCGATCCAGGCCGTCGTCGTCGGCGTCAGGCGCGGCGAGGAGGTTGAGTACGAGGATGAAGAAGGAGAGGAAGGAGAGTACGTAGTGAGTAGTAGAGAACTAGCGGAAAACCTAGTAGCTCGGCTGCTGGGTCTGATGTGAGCTCGGTGCCCTTCACGCATCGTCCAAACGCGCTATTGCGCGGCGGTCGTCCCGGAGGCGGAGCAGCTTTCCCCGCTTTTTTTACGGCGTGCTAGCCGTGACCCAGTCGATCATCAGCTTGATCGAGGATGACGGGCTGCTCCCTGTGACCACGTGCCTCGGCGTCCCCTCTGAGAGGTAGTCGTCGAGTGCCCTAGCCGCAAGGAGGTTGCCGTCCCGGTCGTATACGTACGCGTACTTCGACTCGAACGGGAAGTAGATCACGATCCAGTCCCCGTTCCACGAGAACTCCGTGTAGTCGAGGCCTCCCCTGTCGTAGATCCTCAGCGTGTTCGTGTTCACCGCCTTCAGCACGGCGCCGCGCAGCGCGCTGACACCGTTGTCGATGGCGACGTAGAGCAGCTCCGTCTCCTGGCTTATCGACGTTATCACCGGCTTCACGCAGACGGCTATGGCGTACGCGAGCGCGTACAAGTCCCTGTACGCCGTCACCGTGTCGAAGAGCGCGTAGTTGTCCACCCACGACGGCTTGCTCGTTGACGTGAAGAACGAGTTGATCTCTTCGCTAGCGAAGAAGTCCCAGAACCGCCTCCTCACCGTCGTGTCGAGGTACCTGTAGAACCAGAGCGGCTTGAACGGGTCGATCCCGCTGCTGTTGCCCAATGCCGAGCTCGCGCTCACGCTGTCGCTCAGGTTGGCGCCGGCGTAGTACTGCGCTATGCTTCCCGTCGCCGCCGCGCTGACGCTGTCGGCTAGGCTCACCGTCGCGGGTCCTGTTACCGCTCCGGTCGCCGCCGCCGCTACCGTGTCCGCGGCGCTCACCGTCGAAGGCGGTATGATCTCTCCTATCGACGCCGGCGTCACGGTTTCCCTCAGCTCGCTGACGACGCCCGCGATCAACGCCGCCGCCGCAACCGGCTCCACCGCGTCCGTCCATGCTGCCTGCGCCGTCTTGGCAGCCGGAGGCGGAGCTGTGTACGTTGGTGGAGCGGGGGGCACCGGCTGCACGGTCGGCGGCTGAAGTATCGACGGCGTTGGTAATACGCTCGGCAGCATCGCCCAGAAGAGCTCGACGCCGATCCTAGCGATGACCGGCTTCAGCAACAGCTTCGCTATTCCCAGCCCGATGTCCCGCGGCGATCTCCACTCTATGATCCCTCTCACCTCTTGCAGCATCAAGGGCACCACTATCGCGATGTACAATGTTCCTTTGAGCTTCTGCATCACGTACGCCGTCGCCGCCTTCAGCCCCGAGGTCAGCGGCTGAACGATGATGGCGTTGAACGCGTTGGTCGCGTTCTCCCACACCCACTTCACCATCCCGCCCAGCACTTCCTTCACTTTGTCGAAGATGCTCGCAAGCGTGCCCGTGACCCAGTTCCAGAACTCGTTGAGCGCGCTGGTGATCGCGCCGCTGACCCACCCTATCAGTTGCTGCACGAAGCTCATTATGTCACCCTTACCTTGATCACTATATCGCCGGCTTCAACGTCCACCATCTGCTTGTATTGCGGCTCTATACCTTCCTTGATCGCTCTAGCCACTTCCGCGCCCGCGATGCGCACCACGACGAGGTTGCCTTGCCGGCTCACCTGCGCGTTGATCCCGGCCATCTTTGCTGCTTTCTCTATCTCTCCCACGAGCGCGGAGACCAGGTCGATCACTCTAACCACCCCACAGCCAATACGCTACGATCAACGTTAAAGTTATCGCCGCGTCTGGGTTGGTGCTCCACATATTCATGTACCACTGCGCTAGCTTGCGTCCTTCTCTGACCACGATCTCGAAGAGCTTGTGGATGAACTCCTGGAGCTTTGCGAAGAAGCTCTGGGCCGCTGACGCGATGCTGCCTAACAGCCCCCCTACGCTTAAGCCCACTACCTCCGCCATTGCGAGAAAAACTGCGAAGCCCAGTTAAAAAACGTTGCTTACGCCGTGTAGTTCCACGGGAACTGGATCTCCGTCCTCACCGTGTACGTCGTGTTCGCTGCGAGCGTCGTGTCGCTGGGCAGCTGGTACGTCCACATCGTGAACTGCGGGTAGTTCGCGTAGTATACCGCGTCGATGTACCTCACCGTCGTGTCGGCTGACGGCGTCACGGTCATCTGCACCCGGCAGTACGCGTAGCCCGATCCCGTCCCCGTGGTCGGGTAGCCGCTGGCCGCCTGTCCCGCCAGCGCCATCGAACCGTCCGGCTTCCGCAGCATGACGCCGTTCGCGTTGCCCCTAGTGCTGTAACCTTGCATGAAGCAGTCCTGTATGATCTGGAGCGCCGTCGAGCCCAGCGGGCCGCTGATGCTGACAGTCCACACCACCTGGAGCGCTTGATCCGCCGACTTGGAGACGTTCAACCCCGTCGCCTTCGCGATCTCCGCTGTGGTCGTGTCGTACGCGTTCTTCCCGATGATCTTCACGCTCGCCACGGTGTACGCCTGCGCGCTCGTGTCAGTCCACGTGGCCTGGAGCCCCGAGATCGTCGGCGCGCCCAGCGTCTTTATCAGCGCGCCGCTCGCGTCGTAGAGCTGCACCTGATCTGGGTAGTAGAACTTGTTCGTGCTCGATGTTCCCGCCATTGCGTTCGCCAGCGAGATCGCGAAGTTGTTCGAGACCGCGTTCTTCGCCTCCACCTCCTTTACGACCTTTCCCCTCTCTAGGACTCGGATGGTGACCTTACCCTCCACCTTTACCTCCGCCTTCATACGGGGAGAAAAAAATAGAGGAGGTTTAAAAGCGTTCCGCGCTACTCGGCTCGCTTCCAGAGCCAGACCGGAGAGCCGCTGTCTCCTCCCGCCACCTTGAGGTCGGCTGACGTGAGTATCACGTCCTCGAACCACGCTATATCGTAGTAGTACCCTACCGCGAGCGAGGCGGCTGGGTCTATGACGCTCGCCGCCGTGAAGCCCGAAGTCCTTCCATCTTTCGCGATCACGTCCCCCGCGCCGACGTCGGTCGGGCCCTCGTATTTCGGAAACAGTATCCTGTAGCCGTTGAAGTACTTGTCCCAGTACTTCGCCAGCTTGCATATGGCGCCGTGGCCCATTTGGGTTCCGGCGAACACCAACCCGACGAATGGCTTGTCGAGGAGCTCCCTGGGCGCCTCTCCGTCCTCCACGCCGAACGTGGACATCTCGAAGCCGACGCCGCCGTACAGCTTCGCTATAGCTGCATCGACGTAGTTCTGCACCTGCGTCACCACGAACGAGTTCCTACCGAGCACCTTGTAGAGCCAGTTTATCGTTCTGGTTACCGGGCACTCCGAGTAGTCGTACATCGAGCGTATCCTCACGTGATAGGCGTAGTCAGCTACCGCGTACCTCTTCTCGTTCGCGAAGTCGTAACCGGCGTCGTAGGGGCCCGGCTGCCATACCGACTTGTTGTATGGCGGGTTCGGCGAGAGCGGCCACGGGTGGAAGACGTGCGCGTTGCTCAATACGTACAGCTCCTCGCCCTTCTCAGCCAGCCCCGACAGCGTCCCCGCCGTGATGTCCCTGTGCCCCACCGATACCCCGCTCTTCAGCGGCCTTGCCACGCCCGTCCTCGATGGTGGCTGGCTCAACGCGAAAAAACGCGGCAGCACCACGACCTCGAACTCGTACCCTCCCTCCTGTAGGGCTTGCCTCACGAACTTCACTTTCTTCTCGTCGTCCACGTAGACGCGCCTGGTGGCTAGGCTGTAGCCGTGTATCACTCCCCTCGCCGCCAGTATCCTAGCTACCTCTACGAAACCCTTCGCGTCCCTCACGGCTAACCACCCAGCTTGACCTTGATCGCCTTGATCTCCAAATCGGCTTTGCCCTTCTTCTCAACCCACAGCTTGTACACCGTTGTCGGGCTGACGCCCAGCAACACCTCGTTGATCTGCTTCCACCACTTGAGGAAGGCCAAGTAGTCGAGCACGTGCTTCTTGTACTCGTCCGGCAACGTGGGAAGTACCGTCTCCAATAGCTTTATCGTCCACTCGAGGTACGTCAGCTTCTCCTCTAAAAACATGCGCACGACTTCGCTGTACTTCTTGTACAAGAACGCCAGGATGCCGGTGACCAAAACGACTATCGCACCGTAGATGATCGCCTCCGTGGGGATCCCCATTATAATCGTCAGCGCCTTGGGTATTACAACCCCGAACTTCATGCTTTCTCCCCGACCTTCGCGTAAACCTCCGGAATATAAGCGTTGCTCTTATCGGCAATCAGCTCTAAGATCACCAAACCAACGAGCAGCACGACGATAGACGCAACCATCGCCATGGTGTACGAGAAGACGACGGCGAGCATCGCCCACGGGTCGCATATCACCTGCTGTAGCTTGAGGAGCATCGCCTTGGTTAGGCAGTAGGCTAAAACGAACCACGCCGCTATCAACACGAGAGATGCTACTACGTACCTCAGGGTCACGGGGTAAAGAAAGAAAAAAAGTATTTTAGCTTACCGGTGCGCTAGCGCGCTTAGAGCCTCAGGCCTCCTAGGATCTGACCGAAGAGCGGCGTTACCCTGGACGCGGCCCTATAGATGGCGTAGGCGATGCCTATGCCAACCACGACGCTCGCGATCACCGTGGCGTTGGCGCTCAGTTGGTCGGCTACTCCCTTGAGCACGCCGATCAGGGCGTTCTGCAGGCTGGTTATGACATCCGACCAAGTTGGAGCTGCCGACATACTTCTCTCCCGCGTCACCTTTTTCTACCGGGGTCTTATATAGATGGTAGGTGGAAAACCGTATGGTTGGAAGCCTGAAAGACGACCCACGGGTTCAGAAAAGTTTACGGAGGCTTAGAAAGTTGGGCCTAGTGGTCTACGCTAGGGAGATGGAGGAGAACTCGGTCATGGTCGTGATCGAGCCCGAGTCGATAGTCACGACCGTCACGGGGATGGTGGACAAGAACATTTCGTACGAAAAGCATTTGGTGCGGTACGTGCCGGAGAAGAGGACGGTGGTGATCGCGTTCTGGCGGGGTGAGAAGCCGCAATGGGTGAAGGAGTTAGAGAAAGTTCCGGTAAAGCTGAAATAACGCTCGAAGACGTTAAGGCGGCGGTCGCCGTCCTCCGCGCCTGGCTGCGGCAGCAGCGCGAGGTCGAGAGGTTGCTGAGGGACGTGCGAGCCTACATGGGGTCGAGCGCGTACGCTGACCCGATGAAGCAGATCATCGCCGAAGCGATAGCGAAGCAGTACGCATCGAAGAAGGAAGAGGAAGAAGAGGAGGAGATCGAAGTGGACGAAGAGACGCTCGAAAGCCTGAAGCGGAAGGCGGAGGAGCTGGAGAGGATGCTGAAGCGGGCATAACCTTTATAACCCTCCTTTTTCACCTTCCTTCCGAACGGGTATGGCAAGGAAAAGAGTAGTCCGGGCTACGACCGGGCCCAGGTACATGTTCAAGATGTACAGGCTGCTGGGCGTCCAGGCTCCGCCCGAGCTGGCCCAGGCGATAGTGACTGGAATGAACACCGAGAGGGAGAGGGGCTTCGGCCCCTACCACCAGGCTTGGCGCGCCGTTCAGAACGAGGACTGGTTCGCCGTCCTTCCCAGGGGCGAGAGGGGCAAGGTTAAAGCCGCCCTGAACTACGCGATTAAGGCGCTTGAGAAGAAGCTACCCGACAGCGCCATCATAGCCCACCTAGGCGCTGTAATCGGCCTCACGCCCGACCTAGCTCAGAAAGTCCTCGACTTCGTGAAGGGCTACAGAACTCCGCCCGAGTAAACTCAGGGACGCTAGCTTTATCTAGGGTCTAGCTCTTTTTTTTCTCCCGTGGCGGAGGAAGAGGAAGCTGTAGAAATAGAAGAAGAGGTCGAGGAAGCCGAAGGAAGAGGTGCTAGGAGGAGAAGGAAAGCGCCTAGGGCTGACCTCTCGGATCTCTCGATAAAGGAGCTGGTTGAGATGTTCAAGAACAACCTAGACCTCATGGATAAGATCGCCAAGTTCCAGATGATGGGGCTGGTGAGCGAGGAGGACGCGTCAGACTGGATAAACGCGCTGCGCGCCTTGAACGACGCCGTAGTTACAGAAGTGAGGATGCGGATAACTGGAGCATCCTAAAAAAAGGTTAGATTGCGAGGAGCGGGCTATCGCTGCGCAGTAGTTCACACTTGTTTTTTCGCGCACAGAACGTGCACATTCCCTTTATCAGCAATCTCTTTCCAGCTTTCTCCAGCATCATGCGGGCTTTCGCTAGGTCGTCCAGCGTCCTCAACGCTCCTTTCTTCCTGAACGTTGGTTGTATACTATAGTTTCCATCTCTATCGTAGAAGACGAACGCCGCAGACCACTCCCCGCCCTCCAGCTCCTCCAGCATTTCGGCGTACGCTTCCAACTGAATCGAGTAGGATGGTCGGAAGCGCTGCGGCTTGATCTCGTACACCACCCTCGCTTCTTTATCCACCAGGTCTGGGTGACCCACCAAAACGTAGAAGCCGCGGTCTAGCTCAACACGCGGCTCCGCCTGTAGGTGGGGAAACTTGCCCAGCATCGAGGACGTGACCACCGCGTGCATAAGACTCCCGTGAGCCATCACGTCGTCGGCGAACGGCGTGGCGACGAACAAATCGCACCTTAGCAGCTCGCTCACCCTAAACCTCCTCTTCTCCGTCATCTTTCCACCCGCTCCCGCACCTTATCGCCGTTGAAGAATAAAACCTTATCGGTTATCCCTAACACTTTTTCCCTTTCTTTACAGAAGACGTAGAGCGCGAACGATGACCCCATCGCCAGCGCTAGGTGGTTTTCATCGCCGTCGGAGATCTCCCTATCTAGGTGCACGATTATGTGCGCGTACCCGTTCGTCGATTTCTCGACTTCGATGCCTGCCACGTTCGGCATGTCCCTCATATGCTCTTTCAGCCACTCCAGGTGCTCGCGAAAGAAGTCCATGTGCTTGAGCACCCACTCGAACGGCGCGTCGATGTCCAAAAAGACGGCTCTGCGCTTCTTAGCCACGGCGCTTCACCCTCCTCCTCCTGGGATAGTAGGCTTTAGCCCACGGCTTCGGCACGAACCTCGCTTCCTCTACTCTGAGACCTGTCATCTCAGCCAGAACGTACTCGCAGCGCGGCATCACGTTGAAAGGCCCTTCTACGCGGTTGTACTCCGTAGGCGCAAAGGGATCGTAGCTGACGCTCTTCACGACCTTGTGCGGCGGCTCCTCTTCCCGATGCTCTTTCATGCAATACTCTTCAGGCGGCTCGCTGTGGTAGACGTAGCCCGCCACCTGCGTCGGGACGCCGAAGAGGTTAAAGCACGCCGAAGCCCTATCGTAGGCTTCCGCCTGCGCCGACACGACCAACTTGATGAAATCCTCCACGTCCTCGCACCATTGCCATTCTAAATAAGTTAGAACGGAGCACCCTTTCGCTTCGACATCGAGGTTTTTGGTGGGGTCGGTCTTCGTCCGCGAAGAGAACTTCGCCTCACAGCAAACGTACAGGCAGCGCAGCATCCTGACGAACCTGTAGCGCCTAAGCGTCCTTTCTTCCCTTCTCTCCGGATCGTAGTACCTCTCCTCTGTTACCGAGACTAGGAAGACTTGCCAGCGCCTTATCCTGGGGTTGTAGAAGCCCAAGATCTGGTATCCGGTATCTTGATCCCTATCCCTCCACGTCCTCCTCCTTCTCAGCTCTCGCTCCGCCACCTACTTCCCCCCCTTCTCCTCCTTTTTCTCCTTTTTCGCCTTCTTCTTCCTTGCCCTTGAGTACACCTTAGCCTCCGCCCTCTTACCGCGCTCTTGCAAGAACTTGAACTTCTCCGGAGTTAACTTCGACAGCACTATCGCCTTCCGCAGGTCGAGCGCGATCTCGTTGCCGTACATATCAACGCCGCGCACCACGCTCGGGTTCTCCGTGAAGTCCTCCACCTGAAACACGTAGGTCGAGCGGGAGATTATCGCGCGGAGGCAATCGCCGCGCCGTATCTTTATCCCCTTCACGGTGATCTCCTCCACCCGCTCTACCCTCTCTTCCTCCTCCTCTTCCTCCTCTTCCTTCCTCCTCCTTTTGTGCACCTTGCGCACGTGCTCTTTCAGCTCCTCCTCCATCGCGAACTGAGCGCCGCACATCGGGCACTTCCACGGCAGCTCCCTACCCTCTACACCTTCACCCATCCTCTTTCCACCCACCATAGACGATAAAAAAAATAACGGTTTTACACTAGGTCGATGTACGTCCTGCCGCTTTTGCTCTCGCGCTTGATCACCATCGCTTTAACGGCGGCGCCCGTGCTCTTTATCGCGTCGTGGACGGCTTTCAGCTTTTTGCTAGCCACAGCTCCCCTATACGCAACCTTCACCTTCTCTCCATCTACAATGGCTTCGAAGATTTGGTCTCCGATGTCCACGCTCGTGATGATTATCTCCTTGCCGTCGAGCTCGTTCAGGAAGTAATCGACGCCGACCTCCTCCTTTCTCTTGCTCCTAGTGATCTCCGAGATGCTTATGGTCTTGGTTTCGGGCTCGGTCTCCTCGACAGGGGTTTTCTTCGCCATGTTCTTCCCCCAGACCTACCACTAGCCTAGGTATAAAAAGTTAACGCCTACCGCGAGCCAGCTATGCGGATCCTGTAACTTCCTCGTAGCTCTTTGAAATTGAACTCTTTAACAGGTCTAAGGATTATCTTATCGTTTCCCAACTCCAGTTGCCACACTCTGGCACCACCTAGATAATCGACATAGAACTTAGGAATACGGAGAAGGTAGTAGCTCCTCTGAGGAGTCACTCTACGATAGGTGATGATCGGCTGGTGGAGAAGATCGGGAGAGGAAGGCTGAGACAAAGGAGAACGTAAGGCTTTCAGCGATCTAAACCTCCACTCTACGACCTTTCTCCACATACTCTCTGGCTACCCCAGAGGGAAGCGGCGTTATCACCAATCTACCTCTCCTGTCCATCTCCATCATTACAAAATCCACATCGCCCCACGCTTTGATCAAAGGCTTCGGGATGGTCACCATTTTGGACGTGTAAGTCTTACCCTTCCTTTTATCGTGCACCCGCTTCTCCACAACCTTCACTATTAGCGGCATAACTTGCCCCCGCTCTAACGGTAAAAAAAGAAGGGATTTAAAGTTACCGCTTCGCCAGAACCCGCTCCGCTAGAATATCGCGGTCGTAGACCACGCGCGCCCTGCTCCGCTTGTTCACTCTCCTAAACCTCCAGACGTAGCCGTTCACCCTGACCTCGCGCGGAAGGTACTGCCACCACGATGAACCAAGCCTCCGCAGCACCCGCTTCTCCCTGGAATCGCACAGCGCGCGTATGTTCTCCATCGTGAAGGTTAACCGGCGCCCGTGCGCCCTCGATATCAATATCATCGCCTTCTCGTTTAGCACTTTCACCGGGTCGGCCATTCCACCACCTCTATCGCAACGTAGCCGTACTTCTCCAGAAGCTCTTTCAGCCCCTTCTCAAGCTCCTCGTAGCTCAACGCCACGCGTATTACGACAGGCTCCCACAGCGAATCCCTAGTAAATACAACGTATTTCTTCGCCATCACCATCCCTCTCTCGCGTCCCTAGGAATGCTTTCCCACATGACGTGCTTCGCCTCGCTCAGGATCTCGTTCGCAGCTTTCCTCAATTTCATCTTGTAGTCCTCCGACATAGTGCTGTCATCGGCGGTCAGGAGGATGAAGGCGGCGAGGGAAAGCGCCTCCTCGACCGTCAGACCGTGCACCACAGCTCTTCCCCTCCTCTCATCGACAAGGTAGACCTCGTACGTGGTTCGCCGCGTCACGCTCCCACTACTCCACTCCCGCTTCTCGCGCCGCGCCACGACCAAGGGAGAGACGAAGTACCTCGACATCCACACCGCAGTCTTCTCGATTTCCAGCTCCACCATGGCCGCTCAAGGGGGTTATGAAGCAGGGGTAAAAAAATCTTACGCCAGAGCTATCACTAAATGTTTGCTAGCCCTCGATCCGCGGCACGCCCACGTACCACTCCACCACGAAAGAGCGCACGTGGGAAGCCGGCGCCCTCTTCCTAAGCAGCACGTTGCCATCTTCATCCTCGATGACGACCTCAACGGCTTCGGCGCCTGCAACGTTCTCCGCCTTCGCCGCCGCCTTAAAGTGGTATTCATCGATCTTCTCCACGCTCGCGTACGTCCCTCCGCGTCCCAACTCTCTACCTTCTGAATCGTAGAAGACGAACATAACGAAAGGCCTCCAGCCCTTTCTCAGCTTCCTTACGGTCTCAAGGATCAGCTTCACCCTCTCAAGGTAAACGCTGAACCGCTCTTCCTCCGTGCTGTAGCAGGTGCAACGGTAAAGTATGTTCTCTCCGCACTTGGGGCACACCACCATTTGCCTTCCCGTCCAACCGTGAAAACTGGGGTAAAAAAAGCTATCGCTAGAGCTAACACTAAATTGCTGTCAGCCTCCGGCGCGAAGTACCTCCGCACGCTTGAACATTTCTTCGGCGTACATCAATATCAGCCGCGCCAGCGCCCTACGCATCCTCTCCCCACCGCAGAAGAAAAACGGATAGATCTTGTTGCGGCGGAAGACGGCGATTATCGAGCAGCCCTCAATGAACAAAAACTTCACGAAGAGCATCACACCACACCCTGCGGCGCCCTATCCTCAAGCCTCCTTGCCACCTTCACTATATCTCCCAACGCCATCTCGATCTCCCTCATGGCATCAAGCAGCTTGCCCACGGCTTCGTCCACGCTCTTGCCGCTGGAGCTCATGATCGCATCGAGACCGCGGTAAACCCTGACGTAGACGACACCTTCCGTTTGGATCTCCGCCCTTACGTCGTACACTCCGGCACGTGCCGCGATCTCCACCTTCCAAACCCGATTCATGCTCGATCACCTTAGCACTAGCACTAGAGCTATAAAAAGCTTACTCTAAAGCTGAAACCATAGCAAAACCTACGCATACGCATACATCCCCCCTCTAACGAAAAACCCCCACACGTGGAACGTTAGGCGCAGCCACCACCACCTAAACGTAAAACCACCTAAAATAGCTAACGCTCAAGCGCAAGAAAAAAGAAAAAAAATAAGAATTTGATTTTCGAACTACACTAGCTGATAAACAGTAGCTACCAATGAAGCCAACAGTTCCACTAAGTCGTTTTCAGTTATGTTCTCCCATGGGGTAGTTGTTGCAAAACGTATTTCCACGAATAAGCCAGCCCAATCGTAATCATGCTCAACCTCTTTTGGACTAAATTCAATCTCCATATATGGTGTTACGATTTTTCCGGTTACGTTAACGCACCATTCTTCATTTATTCCTCTTAGCTCTTCTTCATATGCTTCATAATACTCTTTTTCGCACTCTTCTTCACTCAACTCATGATCAGCGCAATAATCGTCGAAGCCTTGAGCCACCGCTTCACTAATTTCGTCGAATTTCATACCTATTTCTATGCTTAAGAATTGCGAATATGAATCAATTCCGACGAAAACGTACTTATCGCTAAGCTCACGCTGAAGCTTTTGCTCAAGCTTATCAGCAACGCTATGTAAGAACTTACTGAGTTCAGCATGCTCTTGATCATGAGCCTTGATCACGTATTTCAATTCCTCCACGTTAGCAGCCAGCATTTTCCTACCGCACAAGTTGCACACAGCCTCTAACCCCTCTTTAGTCGAATAAATCCTACCATGGATTATGTCCGCATAAAAGCTTGAGTCGTCGTATATCCTTACTTCAGCGTAGTAATCCACGTTTTCTCTCGTTTCACCCGAAATTGCCTCGGACTTCATGGCTTTTCAAGGGGGTTATGGATTGGGGGTTTATAAAGCTAGCGCTCAATCTAGCACTAAATTAGTGTCGTTAGCACTAAAGCCATGCACTATACTACTACTAATA
>Ga0207433_10009615_pt1 | contig 15332 bp, 11 predicted proteins | sample YelNatPaOPGAMG01_FD_187559 | JGI IMG/M metagenome (GOLD analysis project Ga0207433, IMG submission 187559) | Hot spring thermophilic microbial communities from Obsidian Pool, Yellowstone National Park, USA - OP-RAMG-01 (SPAdes) (version 3) | ecosystem: Environmental > Aquatic > Thermal springs... | reverse complement strand
TATCGTTGCGACTAATATTAAAACTGTGGTTTCCAGAGCCATACAAAGTAATGTCGCGCATCCTGCTGTCTCCCCCGCCCGCTCAGTTTTAATATTAGTCGCAACGATAGCATGGGTAATATTTTCCCACCAGAGTTACTGCAAACGCCGATGCAGATCAAATGCGGAAATTCCCGATCGAACCCTCGAGCGCGGCCGCCAATTGCTCGAGATTCTTCACGGTGGCGGCAACCTCCTCGACTGCGGCACTGGTTTTCTCGGACATTTGCGCGACCTTTTCCACATTGGTGGCAATTTCGCGGCTGGCCTGGCTTTGCTCCTTGATCGATGAGGAAATGTCCTCGACGCCGTTGAGTACCCGGTTGGCACCATCATTAATCTCGACGATGGCATCTCCCGCCCTACCGGTCAGTTCCGCCCCCGCCTTGACCTTGCCAACCGTGGAATTGACCTCGGCCACCGCCAATGTGGTGCTCTTGCGGATTTCGTCGGTCATTTGGGCGATTTCCTGCGTGGAATTGCTGGTTTTCTCGGCCAGCTTGCGCACCTCGTCGGCCACCACCGCGAAGCCGCGACCCTGTTCGCCGGCGCGCGCCGCCTCGATTGCTGCATTGAGTGCCAGCAGGTTGGTCTGGTCGGCGATTTCGTGGATCGTCTTCACGATACCCTGGATCTGTTCCGACTTGCCCCCCAGTTCCTGGATGGTCTGGGCGGTATTGATCACTGTCTGGGTAATGCCCGACATATCCCCGACCACCTGTTGCACCACTTCCTGGCCATGCCAGGCCAGGGTCTTGGAGTTCTCCGATATCTGCCGCACATCATTGGTATTGTCCGCGACCTGGTCGATGCTGACGCTCATTTCCTCGACCGCCGCCGCCATACTGCTGGCCGCCTCGGATTGCGCCTGCGAGCTCTGTTCGACACGCGACATATTTTCCGTCAAATGGCTGGAGCGGCTATGGATATGTCTGGAGACCGAGACAATCTGGTCGATGATGGATCCCAGCAGTACCTTGGCGGATTGCACCGCACACATTACTTCCCCCATTTCATCCCGCCGTGAAATATCGACCGGCCGGGTCATGTCGCCACTGACCATATCGTTCAGGTGCCCCTTGATTTCGCTGACCGGGTTGACGATGAAGCGTTTTACCACCCAGCCGATCAGGAAATACAGCATGATTTGCAGCAGCAGTTGGCCGACGATCAGCCACAAGATGATTCTGTGGAATTTGGCAAAATCGCTGGTCATGTCGATCTCGAGATCGGAAGCGCCATTGACGCTGCCCTCTTCCACGGCATGGCAGGACATGCAGTCGGTGCCGTGGAAATCGTGGGAGGCGCGGTAGGGGGTGACCGCACGGAAAATGGTGGTGCCGTCGCGTTTCACCAGCTGATAGACCGGCTGCTTGCCGGCAATGGCCTGGCGCTCCACCTCATCCTTGACCTGCTCTTCGGGCAGGCCGGGACCGTATTGTTTGATCACCTGCTCGGTGCGTGTCAGACGCAACCCCACGATATGCCCGGAACTGGCGATTTTCTTGAGCAGCAGGCTGCGGGCATTGGCATCGCTGAAACTGCCGGTCACCATCAGCATGTTGGCGCCGTCGATGACCTCATTGGCAATTCCTGCCGCTCGTTCCTGCACGGAATCCACCATGATCTCCTTGATCGAGTCGGAAAGCGCGACCGTAGCCAGGCTGAGCAGCAACAGCAGCACCGGCTGGATCAATATTTGCAGCTTTTTCTGCAGGGAAAAATTTCGGAACCAGCGTGCAATCGAGAATCGGGCTGCTGCGGCGTTGGCCGATTTATACAATTTTTCGGCATCCGCAATCTCGGCCTGGGTTGGTTTCTTGCGCAACGACAGGAAACCGACGACTTGGTTGTTTTCGATGATCGGTGAAACCGTGGCGCGTACCCAGTAATGGTCGCCGTTCTTGGCGCGGTTCTTCACGATACCGCGCCAGGGGTAGCCGCTCTTCACGGTCTGCCACAGATCGGCAAACGCCCAAGGCGGCATGTCCGGATGGCGCACCATGTTGTGGCTCTTGCCGATCAGCTCTTCACGCGTAAAACCGCTGATTTCCACGAAGGAGTCGTTGGCATAGGTAATCACGCCCTTGGTATCGGTCTTGGTGACGAACACCGCAGATTCCGGATAATCGATGTCACGCTGGGTGACTGGCATGTTGATTTTCATTTTGGTTCCTTCTTTGGATTTATGCGTGTAATGCTAGAAGCAGCAACAAGAATCCGTTAAATGAATTAGCCACTGGATTACCCCTCAATTTACCCTATAACCTATAAGCTATAAGGTTAATAGAACAGGCCAAGCCGGCGACAGACACCTCATGCCTGCCGCCGGCTCAAGTTAAGCCCGAGATTTAGTGAGCGCCTATTTCCAGCATCAATTGATTCATGCGTTTGACGAAGCTGGCTGGATCGTCGAGCTGGCCACCCTCGGCGAGCAGCGCCTGATCAAACAGCACCGCCGACCAGTCGTCAAAATGCGCCGCCTCGTACTTGAGGCGCAACACCACCGGGTGCTTGGGATTGATTTCGAGGATGGGCGGGGAAACTGCTGCCTTTTGCCCGGCGGCCTTCAGCAGGCGCGCAAGGTTGCCGCTCATGTCGTGCTCGTCTGCCACCAGACAGGCGGGCGAATCGGTCAGGCGGTGCGTGACGCGCACCGCCTTGACGCGGTCAGCCAGGCTATTCTTGATCTTGTCGGTCAGTTCCTTGAACTCGCCGGCCTCCCGCTCCTGCTCCTTCTTTTCGGCTTCATCCTCGAGCTTGCCCAGGTCCAGCCCACCCTTGGCGACCGATACCAGTTCTTTGCCCTCGAATGCGTTGAGATGGCTCACCACCCACTCATCCACGCGATCGGACAGCAGCAGCACTTCGATGCCTTTTTTGCGGAACACTTCCAGATGCGGGCTGTTTTTCGCGGCGTTGAAGGTCTCGGCCGTGACATAGTAAATTTTCTCCTGACCCTCCTTCATGCGCCCCAGATAATCCTTGAACGATACGGTCTCGTCGACGGTGTCGGCATGGGTGGAAGCGAAACGCAGCAAGCCGGCGATTTTGTCCTTGTTCGAAAAGTCTTCGCCGATACCTTCCTTCAGTACCTTGCCGAACTCGCCCCAGAACTTCGTATATTTTTCCGCATCGTTTTCGGCCAGCTCGGAGAGTAGCGCGAGCACCTTGCCGGTACAGCCTTTGCGGATCGCCTCGATGTCCTTCGACTCCTGCAGGATTTCGCGCGACACGTTGAGCGGCAAATCCGAGGAGTCCACCACGCCGCGCACGAAGCGCATGTATTGCGGCATCAACTGCTCGGCGTCGTCCATGATGAACACGCGCCGCACGTAGAGCTTGATGCCGTGGCGCGCGTTACGGTCCCACATGTCGAACGGCGCATGGCTGGGGATGTACAGCAACTGGGTGTATTCCTGGCGCCCCTCCACGCGCGCATGCGTCCAGGCCAGCGGATCATCAAAGTCATGGCCGACGTGCTTGTAGAATTCCTTGTACTGGTCCTCACTGATCTCATTCTTGCTGCGCGTCCACAGCGCCGAGGCCTGGTTGACGGTCTCATCCTCGTCGGTGGTCACGTTCGCGCCGTCCTTCCACTCCTCCTTCTGCATCAGGATCGGCTGCACGATGTGGTTGGAATATTTGCGAATGATGTCGCGCAGCTTGTAGCCGGACAGCAGGTCGTCCTGGCCTTCGCGCAGGTGCAGCGTGATCTCGGTGCCGCGCAGGGGCCGCTCCACCATCTCGATCGAGAATTCGCCGCCGCCGTCCGACTCCCAACGCACGCCCTGGTCGGCCTTCTCGCCGGCGCGACGCGTCAGCACCGAGACCTTGTCGGCCACGATGAAGGCGGAATAGAAACCCACGCCGAACTGCCCGATCAGGTGCGCATCCTTCTGCTGGTCTCCGGAAAGCCGGCTGAAGAATTCGCGCGTGCCGGACTTGGCAATGGTGCCGAGGTTGGCAATGACCTCATCGCGGTTCATGCCGATGCCGTTGTCGGCTATGGTCAGGGTACGCGCATCCTTGTCGTAAGCCACGCGTATCTTGAGCTCGGAATCGCTCTCGAACAGGCTGTCGTTGTGCAGTGCCTCGAAACGCAGTTTGTCGCAGGCATCGGATGCGTTGGAAATCAGTTCGCGCAGGAAAATCTCGCGGTTGGAATACAGCGAGTGAATCATCAAATGCAGCAACTGTTTTACTTCTGTTTGAAACCCCAGGGTCTCCCGGCGGGCTGTCACGTTCTCGGTCATGCTTACTCCCTCAGTTACAGATTTACGGATGGCGCTTTATTTGGGGATGACCGGCAAAATTTCAAGCATTCCGGCAGCAACCCCCGGCGGATTGCGCTGAACCTCCTGTTTCCCGGACAGAAAATCGGGTTGCACAAGGGCCAGGACTCTTGCACAATGCTCCCGTCAGATTCGACTGATCCGCATGACATGAATACCTCGTCAGAGCCTATTCCTCCAGATTTATTCGACCGCTCGCCCGCCCAGATATGGGATATGGCCGTTTCCATCATCCGGCGCATCAGTCCGTCCTATGATTTTTCCGTCATGCGCACCGCATTCGATGACACGGTCAGCATGTTCCAAGGCCACTATCCTGGCTATAGCGCCATCAAAACCTTGTACCATGATCTGCAGCATACGCTGGATGTTTTTTTATGCGCGATCCGCCTGTTGCACGGCGTGCATCTTTCCGGGGCGGCCTTCGATGATGAAGCCATCACTCAACTGGGTATCGCCGCATTGATGCATGACATAGGCTATGCGCAACGGGCCGAAGAAGCCTGCGGTACCGGCGCGCAATTCACCCAAAGTCATGTCGCGCGCGGCATCGAATTCATCGGGCATTATCTCGGCCAGCACAAACTTCCTGAGGCTTGGCTGATATCGCTCGCCCCCATCATGCGCTGCACCAGCTTCGACGTTCCGATCAATACGCTGCAATTCTCTGATCAGCGCTCCCGCCAGATCGGGCAGATTCTGGGAAGTGCCGATCTGGTGGCACAAATGGCTGACCGGGCCTATCTGGAAAAGCTGCTACTGCTCTATCTGGAATTCAAGGAAGCGCATTTTGGCAACTACCAGAGCATGTACGACCTGCTGCACAAAACGCGCGCCTTTTATGAATACACCCTGAAGAAACTGAATAGCGACTTCGATGGCGTTTACACCAGGCTGGCCGACCACTTCCGCGATTTCCACGGCCTCGAGAAGAACTACTACGTCGAGTCGATCAACAAGAATCTCGATTATCTGTCGCACGTCATCGCACTCGACGAGGAGAACTACCACTCTCTGCTCAAACGCAACGGGGTGGTGGAGCGCTTGAGCTCATTCCATTAACGGGTACCCGGCGCTATGCGCCACCCTCGCGCTGCCTCCTTGCCTCATACAGACAGATGCCGGCACTGACTGACACATTCAGGCTTTCCACACTGCCCAGCATCGGAATCCGCACCAGTGCATCGCAGGTCTCACGGGTGAGGCGGCGCAACCCTTCACCCTCGGCCCCCAGCACCCACGCCAGCGCACCGCCATGCCTGAAGCCGTTCAGGTCGGCCTCGGCCGTACCGTCCGCGCCCACCACCCAGATGTCGCGCTCCTTGAGTTCGCGCAGTGTACGCGCCAGATTGGTCACGGTGATGTAGGGTACGGTCTCCGCTGCCCCGCAAGCCACCTTCTCCGCTGTCGCATTCAGGCCGACGGCGCGATCTTTCGGCGCGATCACCGCATGCACGCCAAAGGCATCGGCACTGCGCAAGCAGGCACCGAGATTGTGCGGGTCCTGCACGCCATCCAGTACCAGCAACAGCGCCGGTTCGCTCAAGGTATCCAGCACGTCGTCCAGATGCTGCACACGCTGGGTTGCATTGACGCGCGCCGCCACGCCCTGGTGGCGTACATTGCCGGCCAGGCCGTCAAGGCGCTTGCTGTCCACCTGCAACACACGCACCCCCTGGCCTTCCGCCAGCTTCAACAGGTCGCGTGCGCGCGGGTCGCGGCGCTGGGCATCGATATACAATTCCAGCACGCTGCCCGCATGCTGGCGGATGCGTGCAGTGACGGCATGAAAGCCATGTATGATGCGCAACTCAGCCATGAATCACCATACGCCTTTCTTTTCGGCCTTCTTCTTCGCAGGCACCTGGCCACTCTCCTTTTCCTCAGCCAGCACAAAGTCGATTTTGGTACTCTCCATATCTACCCGCGCCACTTTCACGCGTACCCGGTCACCGAGCCGATAACGCTTGCCGGTCCGTTCTCCGAGCATCTGATGCTTGGCCGCATCGAAATGGAAATAATCGGCACCGAGTTCTGACACATGTACCAGGCCCTCGGTATAGATATCATCCAGCGCAACAAAAATCCCGAAGCCGGTCACCGAGGAAACGGTACCTTCGAACACGCTGCCCAGATGGTCGCGCATGTAGTAGCACTTGAGCCAAGCCTCGACGTCGCGCGTGGCATCATCGGCCCGGCGCTCGGTCATCGAACAGTGCACGCCGAGCGCCTCCCATTTTTCCTTGGGCTGGTACTTCTTGCCGTTGAGCACCGCCTTGATCGCGCGGTGCACCAACAGGTCCGGATAGCGGCGGATCGGCGAGGTGAAATGAGTGTAGGCTTCATAGCCCAGGCCGAAGTGACCGAGATTTTCCGGCGCATACATCGCCTGGCGCAGCGAGCGCAGCATCACGGTCTGCAGCAGCCCGGCGTCTGGACGCTCCTTGATCTTCTTCAGCAGGCGCGAATAGTCGGCCGCCTGCGGCTCGTCGCCACCGCCCAACTGCAGACCGAATTCCTTGAGGAACTCGCGCACCGCCTCCAGTTTCTCCGGGGTCGGCCCCTCGTGCACGCGATACAACACGGTATGGCCTTGCTGCTGCAGAAAATCGGCGGCGCACACATTGGCTGCCAGCATGCATTCTTCGATCAGGCGATGTGCATCGTTGCGTACCACGGGCTCGATGCGTTCGATCTTGCCCTGGTCGTTGAAAATCATCTGGGTCTCGACCGTCTCGAAATCGATCGCGCCGCGCTTTTCGCGCGCCTGCAGCAACACCTGAAACAGCGCATGCAAGCTCTGGATGTGCGGCAGCACGGCGGCATACTGGTGCGCCTCCTTGCCCTTGGGGTGCTCGAGCATCGCCGCCACCTGGGTATAGGTGAGGCGAGCATGCGAGTGCATCACCGAAGGATAGAAGCGGTATTGCTGGATATCACCCTTGCTGCTGATCTGCATGTCGCACACCATGCACAGACGCTCGACATTGGGATTTAGCGAGCACAGCCCGTTGGACAGCTCTTCGGGCAGCATCGGAATCACCCGGCGCGGGAAATACACCGAGTTGCCGCGGTTCAGCGCCTCCTGATCGAGTGCATCTCCGGGCTGCACATAACTGCTGACGTCGGCGATCGCCACCAGCAACCGGAAGCCTTGGCCATTCGGTTCGCAATATACCGCGTCGTCGAAGTCGCGCGCAGTTTCACCGTCGATGGTGACCAGCGGCAACTGGCGCACATCCTCGCGTCCGGCATAGTCTGCGGGCGACACTTCGGGCGCAAACCGTTTTGCCTGCTGCTCCGCATCTTTGGGGAACTCATACGGCAAATCGTGCTTGCGCAACGCGATCTCGATCTCCATGCCAGGATCGGCGTAGTTGCCAAGGATTTCCACGATACGGCCGATGGGCTGGGCATGTTTGGAGGGTTGCTGCAGTATTTCCAGCACCACCACCTGTCCCGACTTGGCCCCGCCGGAACCGCCCGGCGCGACCAGGATATCCTGGCTGATGCGACGGTTCTCCGCCACCACGAACTGGATGCCGTGGTCCACATACAGGCGCCCGACCAGGCGCTGATTGGCGTACTCAAGTACTTCCACGATTTTCGCTTCGCGCCGCCCGCGCCGGTCGGTACCGGCAACGCGCACCATCACCGTGTCGCCGTGCAGCACCTTGTGCATTTCCTTGGCCGACAGCAGCAAGTCGGCGCTACCATCCTCCGGAATCACGAAGCCGAAGCCATCCGGATGCCCCTGCACCTTGCCCTTGATCAGATCCAGCTTGTCCACCACGCAGAGCGCACCCTTGCGGTTGCGCATGATCTGGCCATCGCGTTCCATCGCACGCAGGCGACGGCTGAACAACTCGGCTTCATGCGGCTTGATCTGCAGCAGCCCGCACAGCTCTTCCTCGGCCAGCGGTGCTCCCTGCCCTTCCAGCATCTGCAGGATGAATTCCCGGCTGGGCAATGGATGCTCATACTGTTCGCGCTCACGCTCCAGAAACGGATCAAGCTCGCGCATACTTTTTTTCTTGTTTTTCATTGACAGGGATTCCTATAACGATTAAATTACGCGCCCTCGGCAATGCCCAGGTGGCGGAATTGGTAGACGCACTAGGTTCAGGTCCTAGCGGTGGCAACACTGTGGAAGTTCGAGTCTTCTCCTGGGCACCAACTGAATAATCAACCCTGTGATCACACAGGGTTTTTTATTTGCAGATTAGCCGCCATCCCCGATCACAGCCACCGGCGCGGATAGAGCCCATTTCGCAGGCTTCCCGCATGCACCCACAGTGCCATGCATCGAAGGCGCGAATATTAACACGGCAGACACATACGCTCATGGCATTTTCCGGCCTAACCGCGAGACTATGCCCCATGCGGCAAAAAAAAGGCATCCAGGGGGGAGGGATGCCGGAGTTGAGGAGAGTTGATGCGACTTAACAATAGCAAGGACAGCCCCCACACCCAAGCCCACTAATCTAGTTTCCCTCCCGGCTATCAATGGCCGTCTTTGAAGAATGAGCGGTTCATTTTCGGGGACCAACGGCAGCCCAAGAGTGCCTGAAAACAGGCCGGATTTTGCGGATTCGCTAAACCCTATAGACCAAACGGCATATTTTGCCTCTCGAATAATTCTGTTATAACGTACACACATAATTTAAACGATGGCTTAGCCGCCTCCGCGCCACTCATACATCATGTACATCATTGAAGAAGATGAGCAGGGTCAGCAGCTATTTCTGGGCCGTCAACCCATTGTGGACCGGAATAAAAACCTGGTCGCCTTCGAGTTGCTTTTCCGGTCGGGGCAACAGACCAATGGCGCCGACTTCCTGTGCGGATTCAGGGCCACCGCCACGGTGATCCACCATATTTTCAATGAGCTTGGCATAGAAGCCGCCCTGGGGGCCTGCATCGGCCTCATCAACGTCAACGAGGAAATGCTGGCCGATGAAGTACTGGAACTTCTCCCCAGGTCGAAGATCATTTTCGAAATCCTGGAATCGGTGAAAATCACCGACGCCGTGATTGCGCGCTGCCAGCAACTGAAATCCCTGGGCCACCAATTGGCACTGGACGATGTCACCAGCCTCGATGAGGACTCGGCCGGCATTCTGAAGCACATCAGTATCGTCAAGGTCGATATCAGCCTAATCGAGGAGAACCAGCTAGGCAGGCTTGTATCTAGAATCCGCGCCCATAATCCCGCAGCCAAGCTGCTCGCCGAGAAAGTCGAAACGCTGGAGCAGTTTGCAAAATGCCTGGCCCTGGGTTTCGATCTGTTCCAGGGATATTTCTTTGCCAGGCCGCAGATCATCAGCGGCCGGCGCATGTCGATGTCCGAGCTGGCCATTCTGAAACTGCTGGAGCAGGTATCGGGGGATGCGGAGCTGGCCGAGATAGAAAAAACCCTGAAGGAGAATGCCGCGCTTAGCATCAGTCTGCTTAAAATCGCCAATTCGGCATTTACCGGGGCGCGACGCACCATCTCCTCCATTCGCGAAGCGGTAGCCATCCTCGGACGGCGCCAGCTACATCGCTGGGTACAGTTGCTGCTCTATGCCAGTACCGGGCAGGACAAACTTTCGCCGCTGCTGCTGCTGGCTGCCACCCGCGGCCGCGCCATGGAAATGGTTGCCAAGGAGAAACATGAAAGCGCCTTCGAGGACCACGCGTTTATCACCGGCATCATGTCATTGCTCGACACCCTGCTCGGCATGCCGCTGAACGAGGCGCTCGCGCAGGTCCAGCTTCATCAGCACATTACCGATGCCCTGCTCAAGCGAGAAGGCGACCTTGGCAAGCTGCTGCAGCTCATCGAACATATCGAACGGGGGGATGAAGGCAGCATCCAGCAGGGCATCGCCCATTTCCCTTACCTCAATCCGGGCCAGTTGCAATTGATTCATGCCGAATCGATGCTCTGGGCCAATGCCATCTGCCAAGGCAAACAATAATCAATCGCGCGCGAGCTGCGGCCGGTCGCTGCCGGGACTCAAGCAAACGGATGGCGCAATACTATGGTCTCATCGCGATCCGGACCGGTTGACACCATGTCGACCGGCACTGCGCAGATTGCCGCAATGCGTTCCAGGTAGCTGCGCGCCGCCTTGGGCAAGTCGTCATAATTCCTGACGCCGACGGTGCTCTCCTTCCAGCCCGGCATTTCCTCATACACCGGCTCGCAACCGGCCAATGCATCCGCCCCGGCCGGCAGGATGTCGCTAAACTGGCCGTCGATCCGGTAGCCGATGCCGATGCGCACGGTCTCCATGCCGTCCATCACATCGAGCTTGGTGATGCACAACCCGGATACGCCGTTGATCTGGATCGAGCGCTTCAATGCTGCGGCATCGAACCAGCCGCAGCGGCGCGCGCGGCCGGTGGTGGAGCCGAATTCATGGCCGCGCTTGGCCAGCCCCTCACCGATCGGGTCGCGCTTGGCTTCGGCATCGTACAGCTCGGTGGGGAACGGCCCGGAGCCGACGCGCGTGGTATAGGCCTTGGTGATGCCCAGCACGTAGTGCAGGTGCTGCGGCCCGATGCCGCTGCCCGCGCAGGCCGCCCCGGAGATGCAGTTGCTCGAGGTCACGAATGGATAGGTACCGTGATCGATGTCGAGCAACGTGCCCTGGGCTCCTTCGAACAACAGATTCTGCCCGGCCTTGTTTGCCTCGTACAGCGCACGCGGCACGTCCAGCACCAGCGGCCTCAAACGGTCGGCCAGCGCCAGCGCGCCATCCAGCGTCTGCTGGAAATCCACGGGTGCCGCATTGAAGTAATTTTTCAGCACGAAGTTGTGGTAGTCGAGCACCTCGCCCAGTTTGGCGGCAAAACGCTCGCGCTGGAACAGGTCCTGCAGGCGGATGGCACGGCGCGCCACCTTGTCCTCGTAAGCCGGGCCGATGCCGCGGCCGGTGGTGCCGATCTTGCCCGCCCCCTTCGCCGCCTCGCGCGCCTTGTCCAGCGCCTCGTGGTAGGGCAGGATCAACGGGCAGGCTTCGGAAATGCGCAGCCGGTCATACACATCGATGCCGGCCTCCTGCAGCGTATCCATTTCCTTGAGCAGGGCCTGCGGCGACAGCACCACGCCGTTGCCGATGTAGCACACCACGTGCTGGCGCAGGATGCCGGAAGGAATCAGGTGCAGCACCGTTTTGGCTCCGCCGATGACCAAGGTATGGCCTGCATTGTGCCCCCCCTGAAAACGCACCACTCCCTGTGCGTGGTCGGTCAGCCAGTCGACCACCTTGCCCTTGCCTTCATCGCCCCACTGGGTGCCTATCACTACCACGTTCTTCGACATTGCTCTACTTCCAGTTCAAGATTTGATTTCGACAACCTGCCAGGTACCGTTGTGCTGCACCAGTTCGCGGTCACAATTGAATTCGGCGCGATACGTGGCCTCGCCCAGCATGTCGACCACCACGGCATGCCCCTGCGCACGCAACTCGTCGATCTTCCGCCGGAGTGCCGCATCATCGTCCAGCGGCGCCAGAATTCCCTTGGGCAAGGCCTGTGGTTCCAGCAACCCGTGCAACTGGCGCAGATCCATGCTGAAGCCGGTTGCCGGGCGGGCACGACCGAAACTGCGGCCGACATCGTCATAGCGCCCACCCAAGGCAATCGCGTCATGGCTGCCCGCATGATAGGCGGCAAATACCATGCCGCTGTGATAGTGATAGCCGCGCAGCTCGGCCAGATCAATGCCGATGCTGGCCGCCATCGGCTGCAACTGGTCGGCCGCGTGCTGCAATTGATCCAGTGCCGCACGAATTTCGGCGTCATCCGGCAGGACTGCGCGCGCGCGCTGCAACACCTCCACCCCGCCGTACAGCTGCGGCAGCGCCAGCAGGGCTTTTTGCGTCGCAACAGGCAGATCGCCGACCAGCGCGCGCAAGACAGGCACATCCTTGCGCTGCAATGCGTTGAACAGTGACGACTCCAGTTCTGTATCGATGCTGGCACCGTGCACCAGAGCGCGGAACACCGCGACATGACCGAGGTCGAGATGTATACCATCGATGCCGAGCAGCACCAATGCCTGCAACATCAGGCGCTGCACCTCAAGGTCGCTCTCGATGCCGGCATGACCATACAGCTCGGCGCCAATCTGCAGCGGTTCGCGCGTGCGCATCAGGCCGGAAGGCTGGGTGTGCAGCACACTGCCCGCATAGCACAGGCGCGCCACGCCTTGCCGGTTGAGCAGGTGCGCATCGATGCGCGCCACCTGCGGCGTAATGTCGGCGCGCAACGCCAGGGTGCGCCCGCTCAGCTGGTCAACCAGCTTGAAGCTGCGCAGGTCCATGTCGTGGCCGTCGTTGATCAGCAACGCCTCGGCATATTCCAGCAGCGGCGGCGCCACCAGCTGGTAGCCTGCGCGACGCAACAATTCGAGCACGCCGGCACGCATCCTCTCGATGCGCCAGGCCTCCTCCGGCAGCATGTCCTGTATGTATTCCGGCAATAACCAGTTCGGCATCATTTCACCCAATAAATCACCAGCACGCCCGCCAGCATCAAGGTCAATCCGATAAAACGCACCTGCCCGTCCTGCAGCCGCGACAGCTTGTGCAGCGTCTCACGCCATACCAGAGGAAACAGGAACGGCATCATGCCTTCCAAGACCAGCATCAACCCCAATGCAAGCAGCCAGTAGCTCAACATCGCAGTTACTTGCCCTGCTTGCCTGCACCCTTGAGATATTTGAAGAAGGCCGAGCTGGGGTCGATCACCATCATGTCGTTCTTGCTCTTGAAGCTCTGCTTGTAGGCTTCCAGGCTGCGATAGAACTCGAAGAACTCCGGGTTGCGGCCGAACGCGGCGGCATAGATCGCGGCAGCCTTGGCATCGCCCTCGCCCTTGATGCGCTGCGCATCGCGGTAGGCATCCGCCAGGATCACCTGGCGCTGGCGGTCGGCATCAGCACGGATCTGTTCGCTCTCGGCATTGCCGGTTGCACGCAGCTCATTGGCCGCACTCTTGCGTTCAGCCTCCATGCGCCGATAGACGGAGTCGCTGATTTCCTGCGGAAAATCCACGCGCTTCAGACGCACGTCGAGCACTTCCACGCCGATCTTGCTCGCATCGGCATTGGTCTTTTCGCGCAGGGTCTGCATGATTTGCTCGCGATCCTCGGCTATCACTTCGTGAATGGTATGCTTGCCGAACTCCTCGCGCATTACCGCATTCACCGTCTGCATCAGGCGGGTTTGGGCACGGGTTTCATCGCCGCCCACGCTGATGTAATACTGCTTGACATCGGCGATGCGCCACTTGATGAAGGCGTCCACCATCATGTTCTTCTTTTCCGCGGTGATGAAGCGCTCCGCCTCCGGCATGTCCAGCGTCTGAATCCGCGCATCAAAAAAACGCACGTTCTGCATCAGCGGAATCTTGAAATACAGGCCGGGCTTGGTCTTTACCGCGACTACTTCGCCAAGCTGAAACACGATCGCGGTCTTGCGCTGGTCCACCACATACATGCTCAGGCTGAGCAGGATCAGCAAGGCGATGGCGCCGGCCAGAATGTTGCCGAAATTCTTGTTCATGGACGGTCCCCCCGGTCACGGCTGAGCAGGCTGTCGCGTGCACGCAATGCCGCTGCATCCCGCTCTTCAGTTGGCATGGTAGCTGCTTGGTCGGCAGGCGCCGATGCCTGCGCTGGCGCGGCTGGCGATGCTGCGGCATCGGGCTTGGTGCTCTGGATCAGCTTGTCCAGCGGCAGGTACAGCAGGCTGTTGTTGTTCTTCTGGTCCACCATCACCTTGGTGGTATTGGACAGGATCTGCTGCATCATATCGATGTACATGCGCTCGCGCGTCACTTGCGGCGCCTTTTCATATTCCACCAGAATCTGCTTGAAGCGGCTGGCATCGCCTTCCGCATTGGCGATCACGCTCTGCTTGTAGCCTTGCGCCTCCTGCATCAGACGCGCGGCCGCCCCCTTGGCGCGCGGCACCACATCGTTGGCATAAGCCTGCCCTTCGTTTTTCTGGCGCTCGCGATCCTGTTTGGCCTTCACCGCATCGTCGAAGGACGCCTGCACCTGTTCCGGCGGCTGCACGTTCTGCAGATTCACCTGGCTCACCACGATGCCCGATTTGTAGCGGTCGAGAATCTTCTGCATCAGCGTGGTGGTTTCCGACTCGACCGGCCCGCGTCCCTCATACAGCACGAAATCCATCTTGTTCCTGCCCACCACCTCGCGGATGGCAGTCTCAGCCGCCTGGCGCACGTTATCGTCGGGGGCACGATTGTTGAACAGGTAGGCCGCCGGGTCCTTGAGGAAATACTGCACCGCAAACTGGATATCGATGATGTTCTCGTCGTCGGTCAGCATCAGCGACTCCTGCGGAACCTTGTTTTTCACGCTGTCGCGGTAGCCGACCTCCACCGTGCGCACCTGGCTCAGATTGACGATCTCCACACTCTCGATCGGGAATGGCCAGTGCCAACGCGGACCGGGCTGGGTCGCCTCGACATACTTGCCAAAGCGCAGCACTACGCCGCGCTGACTGGCATCGACGATATAGAAACCGCTGCCGAGCCAGATCAGCAGAACAATGGCCACGATCAGGCCGATGCTGTTGCCCACATTTTTGGGTTCGGTCGGAGTGCCGCCCGGGCCTGCTGCCCCGCCGCCCTTGCCACCCAGCATGGCGGACAGCCGCCGGTTCAGGTTGCGCAGCATCTCTTCCAGATCGGGCGGGCCACCATTGTTCTTCTTGCCCCACTGCGGATCATTCAATCCCATTTGTCCTGCTCTCCGTTATCTGTTCCTGCGGAGCGAAGCCAGCCCGGATTTCGGCCAGCGCCTCGCGTAACATCTCCACCCCGGCGCCGGTCCTGGCGCTCAAACGAATGCGTGCGATTCTACCATACTCGTCGCGCTCAACACCCGCCGGCAGCGACTGTAGATCGATTTTATTGAGCACCAGAATCTGCGGGATCGCATCCGCGCCGATCTCATGCAGCACCTTGTTGACCTCG
>Ga0207433_10009608_pt1 | contig 15340 bp, 15 predicted proteins | sample YelNatPaOPGAMG01_FD_187559 | JGI IMG/M metagenome (GOLD analysis project Ga0207433, IMG submission 187559) | Hot spring thermophilic microbial communities from Obsidian Pool, Yellowstone National Park, USA - OP-RAMG-01 (SPAdes) (version 3) | ecosystem: Environmental > Aquatic > Thermal springs... | reverse complement strand
GGTCTTAATAGACTTGGTACGGCTTTAAATCAAGCAACTGTAGGGGGTAATACTAAAATAATTGACGAACAAATCAAAGAATTAGATAAGGCTAAATTAAATCCTGAACAATTAGCAGCACTTGTCGGAAATAAATCAGCTTCTATAGAAAGAAGGCTAGCTGCCTTAAGTAAATTAGATAGCTCAAACAATCTTAGTGCTCTAAAACAAGTACCAATTGAAACTATGCATTCATTACTAAAAGAAGCCGAAAATTCCGGCCAAGGAGCATTGGCTAATAAAGTTGATAAACAAGCTTTTGGAATGTATAAAGATCCGGAGTATGCTAAGAAACTTCAGGAATTAGCTAATAAGCTCGAACAAGCTAAATCAGCCAATGATACTAATGAAGCTCAAAAAATTTCAGATCAAATGAATACTTTAATAAAAGATAAGATGGAGAAGGATGGTTATTCTCCGCAAGACATAGAAAAGGGCTCCAAAGAATTTTTCAATGGCGATTCTTTTGGAGGTATGTCAAGTACGCAGATGCAGAATATTGCTCAAGGAATAAGTTCTGTTGCCTTAGACCAAAACCCTAAAATACTATCGAATATAATAAAAAATTCAAATATTAAAGATATGAAAAAAATAACAAATAACGTAATAGTAGCTAGCGCCACAAGAACTGGTATATTATCTCCTAACGATGTTAAGGAGGCAACAGTAGGTAGTCAAATGTTTCGACCGGATCTTATCGCGTCATTAAATCACATTGATAAAGATTTTGAAAAACTACATCAGGCTTTAATAAAACAAGGGCTTAAACGTTTAACTAATACGTAATAAAAAATGCTTAACATCACTCAAGATCAAGCTTTAAGAAGATATGAATCGCTGCCAGAATCTCTTAAGTCGGCATTAATTTCTGATTACTATAACGATATCATCGACTCTATTGCTAAAACCAATAATTTAAACGAGGACCAAACTGAAAAATTATTTTTAATATACGGCGATGTTATATTAGGATTTATTCATCCAGACGACCTTTCTAAAAATTTAGTTGACGACCTTAAAATTAAAGAGGATGTAGTTAAAGATATAGTCAAAGAAATAGAAGAAAGAATTTTTAAATATATCCGCAAGGACCTTGTAAAAAACTATAATCCTGAAATTAAAGAAGTTGAACCTGTCTTAACCGAAGAACTTTCTTTAGAGGTTAAACCCACCTCAAAGCCCGAAATTCAGGCTGAACATATTTCTTTTGAAATTAAGAATAATCAAAACAACGCTCAATTAACCTCTGAGCCGATTAAGCTTGAAAATGTCGCTAAATCTCAAGAGCCAGAGCCTTTAGCTAATCTAACAGAAAAAGCGCCTCAAATAACAAACGAAATAGCCGCTAAACCAACAAATTCCCCTCAAGTAGTTACCGCCCAACCAGAAGCTGCCGCTATAGCTATACCAATTACATCAACCTCATCAGAAACTGTTCCCTTAGAAAAATCTTTTAATCTTGGAGAGTTAAAAATCCAAGTTGAGCAAGAGTCAAAACCAAGAGAAGTTGTTGCTGCTAATATTCAAACTAGCAAAAAAGAACCTAAACAAGAAACGCCTAGAGTTGTTCACTATAGTCAATTTAGAACTCCTTTGCCTGAAAACTTTCAGCCAATTTCTGAAAAACCTCAAGCTTCTACCGACAATCCCCAATCTACAGAAAAAATTAATCCTCCTAGCCCCTTAAAAACAGAAACAGCTCCAGCAGCTCCAATACCACCAAATCCCTTAACTCAATCTCAGCCAAAAACCCAGCCAATTTCAGGACCAGAAGTCGAAGGAAATATTATTGACTTAAGAAATCTATAAGCAAAAAATGCAATTTCAAGTTCCGCAATTTATTGAAACTGAAAGTAAAATAATTGGGCCTTTAACAATAAAACAATTTATTTATATTGCTTCCGGAGCAGCTATTATCTTTGTGCTTCATTATATTCTTCAAACAGTTTTATGGTTTATCTTTGCCTTTATTATTGCTGCTATATCATTATCTTTTGCTTTTTTAAAAATAAATGGGCGAACTTTTCAAGCCTTGTTAATTGCGATATTTAATTTTTATTGGAATCCTCAGAATTACATTTGGAAACCAGAAAATCAACCTTTCGAAAAGGATGAAGCTAACATTAGAAAAGTTACTCAAAATGCTTTTTCTTTGGAGAGCTTAATCTCAGGAGCAAGCTTAAAGAGTACTTGGCAAAAAGTCTCTACTTCTAAAAAACCAATTATAGCTCAACAAAAACCGGAAGACATAAAATATCAAATTATTCAAAAACCAACAGGAGAAAGGCGCGTTGTGAAAAAAGTCGATTATATTTAAGAATTAGTTATTATTAAGATATGGAAGCCGAAAACAGCTTAAAATTAATAAATATTTCTCAAATTATAAATGGCGTAATAGTCCTTAAAAGCGGTGGCTTGCGCCGTATTGTAATGGTCTCAGGAATAAATTTTGCCCTTAAATCAGAGCAAGAACAAAATATAATATTAGGAGGATACCAAGGTTTCTTAAATAGTTTAGATTTTCCTATCCAAATTTTAATTCATTCAAGAAAAGTCAATATTGAAAATTATATTAGACAACTTGATTCCAAAATTGAAAAGGAAACTAACCCCTTACTTCAAACTCAATTACGCGAATATCAAAGTTTCGTTTCCGAATTCGTTAAAGTTAACGATATTATGATTAAAAATTTCTTTGTTATTGTGCCTTATGAAACAATTAGCTCAAGCCTTTCCCAGACTGTTGAGCCATTAAATAGTCTTACTAGTCTTTTGCCTTTTGGAAAAAAATCGCCAGCTTCTAATAAAAAACCTAAAGATGCCGCTAGCGAAGAAAACCAAATAGATGAGGAATTTAAAAAAAATGTTTTTCAATTAGATCAAAGAGCAAATAAAATAGTTGATGGTTTACAATCAATTGGATTAAACTGCGCTGTTTTAGATACTCAAGAAATAACTGAGCTTTTATATAATTTTTATAACCCTGAAACGGTCGAACAAAAAAAAGAAGACATTATAGAAAAATAAAATGGCAATACCAGACAATGAAGAATTAAAAAAGGTCTTAGCTCCAGCCGGACTAGAGGTCCAATCGAACTATTTAAAGATAGGCGATAAATATGCTAAAACATTTTTTATCTTTACCTATCCAAGATTTCTAAGTACCGGTTGGTTTGAACCAATCATTAACCAACCAACCCTTTTTGATATTTCAATATACATTAGCCCCGTAGATACTGCTTTGGCTTTAAAAACCCTAAAAAGGAAAGTTACCGAAGTTGAAGCTCAGCTTAACGAAAGAATGTCTAAAGGGATGGTTCGTGACCCGGTTCTAGAAACATCTTATAAAGATATAGAAACTTTAAGAGACTATCTTCAGCAGGGAATAGAAAAAGTTTTTAAGGTTGGAGTTTATATAACTATATACAGCGATACTTTAGACGGTTTAAAGAAAATTGAGGATGTTATTAGTAATATAATGGAGTCAAAATTAGTTGACATTAAACCTACTATTTTTCAAGAATTAGAAGCATATTTCACCAATCTGCCTCTTAACCAAGATAAAATTAATATAACCACCGAATTAAATACTTCTCCTGTTTCTTCATTTTTCCCTTTTATATCAGAAGAATTAACTTCAGATAATGGAGTAATGTATGGAATAAATCGCCATAATAATACTTTGATTTTATTTGACCGATTTTCTTTAGAAAATGCTAATTTAGTTATCTTTGCTAAATCTGGAGCCGGTAAATCTTATGCCGCCAAACTAGAAATTATTAGAAATTTAATGATGGGAACAGATGTAATTATCATTGACCCAGAAAATGAATATAAAAAATTAGCCGAATCTTTTGGCGGTAGCTTTTTCAATATTTCTCTTTCCTCTAACGACCATATTAATCCATTTGATATCCCGATTATTCCAAAAGATGAAGATCCGTCAGATGTTTTACGAAGTCATATCGTAAACGTTTCTGGTTTAGTTAAATTAATGCTTGGTAAATTAACCGCTGAAGAAGATTCTATTCTAGATGAAGCTATTATCGAAACTTACGCTTCGCACGAAATTGTTGCTGGAAAAGATTTTTCTCATGCCGTTCCGCCACTTTTAACAGATTTAGAAAATGTTTTAAGAAGCATTGAAGGTGGTAGAGAAATGGCTGAGAGATTATATAAATATACTAAGGGAACATTTTCAGGCTTTGTTAACCAGCCAACAAATATAGACTTAAGCAACCGCTTAATCGTCTTTTCTATTCGCGACTTAGAAGATGAATTAAGGCCAATTGCAATGTATTTAATTCTTAACTTCATTTGGAATACAGTCAAATCCTCAATTAAAAGAAGAATGATGGTTATCGATGAAGCTTGGGTGATGATGAAATATGAACCTAGTGCTGTTTTCTTATTTGGTTTAGTTAAAAGAGCTAGAAAATATTATTTAGGAATAACCACTATTACTCAGGAAGTTGAAGATTTTATGAATTCTCCTTACGGTCGGCCAGTTGTTACTAACTCAGCAATTCAATTACTGTTAAAACAAGCTCCTAGCGCTATAGCCCCATTAACAAAAACTTTTGACTTAACCGCTGCTGAGCAAAATCTCCTTTTGCAGGCTGAAATAGGAACCGGACTTTTCTGCGCCGGGCCAAAACATGTAGCAATTCAAATTATTGCCTCACCATTTGAAGATAAAATTATCACCACTAAGCCGCAACAATTATTAGAAGAAGATAATGGCTAGTAATGATTCGCTTGGAAATATCAGCGCTCAATACTCAATAGTTGATTTTGTTTTAATTGGCATTACTAATTTAGTTGCTGATACTATATTATTTTTAGGCTGGCTAGCTGTATTTATTCCTATTGTAGGAATCGCGCCTTTTTTATTCCTTTTATTTATCAATGCCATTATCGCTATCGTAGTTCTAATTTGGTTTGTTTATAAAAATGGAATGCAAGTTGCTAAAGAAGCAGTAGGAGCAGCTACAGGAGCAGCAGCTGGAGCTGAAGCAGGAGAACTAATGGGAGGCGAAATAGGTTCAGTAAGTGGAGCTAAAATTGGAGAAGAAGCTGGCGCAGGAGCTGGAGCTGTAGCTGGCGCTGATATAGGTGCTGAAGCAGGAGGAGGCGGGCAAGGTGGAGAAGGAATAATGGGAGGTTCTTTCCAATTAATATCGGCTATAATCTTTATTGGCGGACAAATTATCGGCATTATCATTCCTATCAAAACCATAACCTCTTTATCGGCAATGGCACTAACTAATAAATTTATTCAGATTATTGCTGAATTAGTAGCCGCTGCCTTTACTGCTGGCGCAACAGCTCCAGAAGCCGCAGCAACGATTGCCGAAACTGGAGCTGAAGCTGCTGAAGCAGGAGCAACTATTGCTGAAGCTGGAGAAGCAGCTGAAGCTGGAGTCAGCGCTACTGAAGCTGGCGCTACTGCCACTGAAGCTGGAGAAGCAGCTGAAGCTGGAGAAGCTGGAGAGGTAGGTGCAGAAACTGAAGAAGCTGAAGGAGCTGAAGAAACAACTGAAACTTCTCCAGAGGAAGAGGAAGAGGAGCAACCAGAAAAACCTGAAGAAGAAGGCGAAGAAGAGGAAGAAGAAGAGGAGGAGGAAGAGGAGGGAGAAGAGGGAAAAGAAATTAAGCCGAAAAGAAAAGAAGAAGAGGAGGAGGAAGAAGAAGAGGAAGAGGAGGAGGAAGAAGAGGAAGAGGACAATGAAGAAGATGAAGAGTAGTAAAACAATAAAAAATAACAAGTTCTTGAGTTTTAATATTTACTTAAATTAAGTTATAATAAAAAGATGAATAAAAAGGTAATTTTCATCTTAATGATTAGTATAGTTAGCTTATTTACTATTCATTTTACTCACGCTCAAAACGCTCCTTATGTTTTAATTACCTTCAAAGGACTAAATTATGCTCCTAGTAATTATCCTGGCAAAGTTATACCAATTCAAGGCTCTCCTGTTATTGCCTCAGTGGCTTTACTTCAAAACGGAAAATTTTTAGATATATCCAATACAAAAATTAATTGGCTGATTAATGACCAACCGTATGAGCAAGGCATCGGTATGTCTACTATAACATTCCAAGAGCCCGATCTTGGCGATAAATTTACCCAAACCAATATTTTAGTTAAATTCCCAGATTATCCCTCAGCTTATGTTTTAAATTCGATTAATTTTTATCCCACATCTCCTCAGGTAGTTATTGAAAATAAATACCCCAATAATTTATTTAGTAATCAAACAATTAGCCTAAAATTAATCCCTTATTTCTTTAATATTTCAAGTCTAAATGATTTAAACATCAATTGGTTCGCCAATAATCAGTCACCTACCTCTTTAGAAAATCCTTCAAATCTAACTATTCAAATTCCCTCAGACACTTCTCCAAACACAACTTTAAACATATTCACTACTGTTTCTTCTAAAATAAATTCTGACGAAAGCGCAAAAGCCAATCTTACTTTAACTTATTATCCATAAATATGACTAAGAAACAAATAAAAATAATTTTAGCATTTTTAGCCTTAATTATAATTCCAGCTTTTTCTTTCGCAGCTAATATTTTTGTTCAAACAATAGAAGGAACTGCCTCTAAAGCCTCTTCGAATACTGATATATATGGTTTAATTTTTGGTTTTTATACTTTTGCTTTAGTTATTGCTGGAATATTGGCAATGGGAGCAATAATTTACGGCGCTATTTTATATGCTATCTCTAGCGGTAACACTTCTCGACAAAGCGACGCCAAAGAATGGATTACTCAAGCTTTCCTAGGTTTGCTGTTACTTTTAGCCGCTAATTTACTCTTAGGAACAATTAATCCCGCGATTATTAAATCTAATAATTCTATAGCTCCAAAAATCTCAAATAATCAAATTACGGGATTGCCTCAAGCAGGCACTCCACGCGCACCGGTAACAACACCGCCTACTCAAAATCAAGGAGGTTCAGCTTATCAACAAGGAGCAGGCGCGCCAGCCACTAAACAACCGTCACCACCACCAAATTCTACTTGTCTTATAGGAAATTGCCCTTGGTAAAAAAACATGTCTAGAAAACGTTTAATAATAATTATAATAATAACAATCGCCGTTCTATTTTTAGGATTAGTTGCCTATTTAATTTATTCATTTTTTTCAACTTCTGTTACACCACCCCCATCTCAACCTAGCGTCTCAACAACACCAACTCCTTCTCCGCAAGTTCCATCAAATTTACCATCAAAAATATCTTTAGTTAGCCAATATCCGGCTATAAATTATAATATCCTTTCTTCGGGTAATATAATTTATGTTGACGCTAGCGGAACTATTAGAGAAATAAATCAAAACCAAGAATCGATACTTTATAGCGCCAGCAGTTCTATTATAGATGCTAAAATTTCCAATGACGGCCAAGAAGTTATTATTAAAACTGCTCCTTATAGCTACTTGCTTATAAATACTTCTTCAACCACTGTTACTCCTTTAAATGCTTTGGGCCGCATTGAAAGCTTGGCTTTTTCTCCGACAACCTCAACTCAAATAGCTATTTTAAAAAACAACGGAGCTAGTAGTGAATTAGATGTAATTAATTTCAGTAGCAAAACTACTAAGATTACCCAAATTGCTTCCTTTGCTGAGCAAGATTATCGAGTTTATTGGCCTTATCAAAATACAATATATTTAGTTCAAAAACCAAGTGTCTGGGCATGGGGTAGTGCTTTAAGTTTTAATACTGTAAATAAAACAGTGAATATCTTTGCCGCTAATATTCCCGGATTAATTCTAAAATTTTTACCCAATAATCAAGTTTTAGAATTTAGCGCTAATTTACCAACTGCTAGAGGAGGATTTTTGAATTTATTTAGCCAAACAGGTCAAAAAATTAATTCTTTCTCGTTTTTAACCCTGCCCTCAAAATGCACCTTTAATCAAAATTCTTCCAGCACTCTTTTTTGTGCCATTCCTCGAGGCAATGATTTTGCTAAAGCTGTTTTGCCAGATAGTTACCTAATGAAAGCCTTATATACAACAGATGACGTTGAGGCAATAAATCTTAAAGATGGAAATTTCCACATTATTTTTAATGATCCTTTAGAATATTACGATATGAATGACTTACAATTTTTTGGAGGAAATATCTACTTCATCAATAGATATGATCAAAAAATTTATAAGTTAGCCTTATAAACTTTTGGTTTTAATTTTTAATTTATTGGCTTAATAACAACATGTCGGTTAGAGCCAGTGCCGACACTTTCGGTAGCAACATCCGGGTGAGAAACAAGCTCTAGATGAACTAGGCGTCTTTCATAAGAGTTCATAGGAGGAAGGACAACTTCTTCTTTGGTAACAGAAGCTTTCTTAGCCGCTGCTTTAGCAAGTTCAATAATAATTTTTTCCCGATCTTGCCTATAATTATTAACATCAAAGTGAATAAATGGTAAATTTTTATTTCTAGCAATTTGATTTATAAGATAATTAATACTTTCAACTAAAACATTAAGGTTATTTTTAACCAAATCATAGTCGCTGGTAATAAAAATCCTGCCAGTTGAATTGGCTTCATTAATATCTATTTTAAATTCAGAGAAACCCATTAGCTCAAGAATTTTTTGAATTGTTAATTTTAAATTGTCCATGGATTTTTTGGTTAATAATAATTTGTTGAAAAACAGAAAAGACTGAACTAGCTAACCAATAAAGACTAATAGCTGCAGGAAAATTAAAAAATATAAAAATTGTAAGCAGGGGAGAGATAAAAACCATTTGCCGAGCAACTTTTTCAGCTGGCAAAAGTTCTTTTTCTTTATTAATTTTTGGCAGAGCTAAATACCCTGCTAAATATTGAAAAGCTGCTGCCAACACTACTAATAAAATACTTCTATTTTTCAAATTAATCAAGCCTAAAAAGTAAGTTTGAAAATTATTAGGTCTTGCTATAAAGGGATAAAGCTCATTAAAAAATTGAGTTGAAAAACTATTTAAAATTAATTTGTAAAGAATAATCAAAATTGGTAATTGAATTAATAAAAAAAGGAAAGTGTAAAAAGGATTAACTTTATGCTCTTTATATAATTTTAAAAGTTCTTCTGTCTGTTTTTGCTTATCGTGCTTATGTTTGTCTTGGATTTCCTTAACTTTAGGTTGAATCATTTGCATAATAGTTTGGTTATAAGCATTTTTTTCAAAAAATGGATAAAGAATTAATCTAATTAAAAGTGTTAAAAGAATAATTGAAATTCCTAAGTCGCCAAAGGCTATAGTATTATAAAAATATACTAAGACATTAAGCATCGGCCGATATAAAATTAAATCAAAAATTGAACTCATAATATTATTTATTTAAATTAAATAAATTTCTTAAATTTTCTTGAAGTTCATTATAATTTAATGTTTTTGCTTTCGGAAAAACAGAAATTAAAAAATCTTGGCTTTGATTTGGAAAATTTTTAACAATAGAAATTATTCTTCTCTTCAATAAATTTCTAACGGTCGCTTTTTTATCAACTTTTAAACTGGTAATAACACCAAAACGATTAATATTAAGATTATTTTTATAAATTTTGAGCAAAAAAAAATCAGTTTTTATAATTTGAAAGGGTTTTTTATGAATGAGTCGAATCGGAAAACGAAATTTTTTAGAAACCATCAAACCGTTAGTCGATATCGACCCTTAAGACGACGCCTGCTTAAAACTTTTCTACCGCTAGGCGTCCTCTTTCTTTTTAAAAAACCATGAGTTCGCGCTCTTTTTATTTTTTTTGGCTGATAAGTTGTGGACATCTATGGTATTATAAAATACTTTTTAAAATAAGGCAAATTTAAAACTTAAAAAAAGTTTTCCACAGAAAATAAACAATTTGTTATAAAAGAGCTCTTTGACTTAGTAAATATAAAATTTAAAATAAGATTAATGACATTGGAAAATATTTGGCAATCAACATTAGAAGAAATTAAAACTAAAATTTCAAAAGCTAATTTCACGACTTGGTTAAAAAATAGCAAACTCGTTGACTTAAAAGACGGGTCGGCGACAATTGCTTTGCCAAATAATTTTGCTAAAGAGTGGGTGGAATCAAAATATGGAAAAACTATTTTAGGAATAATAAAAAATTTAGATTCTTCTGTTAAAAAAATTGATTTCATAGTTTCTAGTAACTTTTTTCAAGAAAATAATAAAGCAAAAATTCCTCTAATTAATAATAAAGCTCAAATTGAAATAGAATTATCAAAAGTCGACCCGGAAACAAATCTAAATCCAAAATACACCTTTAGTTCATTTGTTGTTGGTTCATCAAATGAATTAGCCTTTGCTGCCGCTACAGCCATAACCAAAAACATAGGAACAAAATATAATCCTTTCTTCGTTTATGGCGGAGTTGGGTTAGGTAAAACTCACCTTATTCAAGCTATTGGAAATGAGATTAAAAATAATTTTTCCAATAAAGTAAAATCAAAATATGTAACTTCTGAAAAATTTACTAATGATGTTGTTTGGGCAATGAGAAATAAAAGAATGGATGATATCAAAAAAAAGTACAGAGATGTTGATGTTTTAATTATTGATGATATCCAATTCATTGGAGGAAAAGAAAAAACTGAAGAAGAATTTTTCCACACTTTTAATGCCTTATATGAATTAAATAAACAAATTATTATTTCTTCTGATCGACCGCCAAGATTGTTGCCGACACTTGAAGAAAGATTAAGATCTAGATTTGAAGGAGGATTAGTTGCAGAAATTACTTTTCCAGAATATGAAATGAGATTAGCTATTATTAAAAATAAATTAATAGAATTAAATCAATCAATTTCTCCAGAAATTGCTGATTTAATTGCTCAAAAAGTAAGAAGAAATATTAGAGAATTAGAAGGAATACTAAAACAAGTTATTTTATACAGAGAATCAAAGAAAATAGAATTAGATAAAAAACTCGTAGAAGAATTTATTGACAGATTAATAAAAACAGAATCAATTAATACTACTCCCTCAAAAATAATAAAAAATGTTGCTGAATTTTATAGTATTTCTCCAGAATCTTTAATAAGCCAAAGTAGAAAAAAAGAATATGTGGAGCCTCGTCAAGTAGCAATGTATTTTATGAAAGAAATCTTGGGGATGTCTTATCCATCAATAGGGGAAAAGTTGGGGAATCGCGATCATACAACTATTATCCACGGCTACTACAAAATTAACCAAGAAATCAATAAAAATGCTTCTTTTAATCAAAAAATTATGACTATTAAAGATTTAGTTAGTAAAGGATAAGAAAAAATTAATAAACAATCAATCAGTGTTTATCAACAAGATATTAAAAAAATAAAATAAAAAAATAATGATAAAATATATAAAAAATAAAGTTATAGACGATATCCACAATATCAGCTATAATAACTAATAATATGAAATTAATAGTAATAAGAGATAATTTAAAAGAAGGGTTAAATGTTATTGGTTATTCAATAAGTAATAATTTGCCAATTCTTAGTAATTTTTTTATTGAAGCTGAGGATAATAAAATAAAATTTATTTCTACTAATCTTGAAACTGCTATTATTTACGAGACCCAATGTAAAGTTATTGAAAAAGGAAAAGTAGTAATTCCTTTTTCAAAATTTTATGACTTGATAAATAATTTAGCGAGCGAAGAAAGAATTAATTTAGAGAAAAAACAAAAAAAAGTTGAAATCTCTGCGGGAAGTTATCAAGCAGTAATGAATATAGATAATAACGTAGAAGATTTTCCAGTTATTCCTCAAATAAAAAATAAAAATTATATAGAAATAAATTCGTTATTAATTAAAGATATTTTAAATAAATTAATTATAAGTGCTTCTGGGCAAAATTTAAGACCAGAACTGGAGACAATTTTATTTAATATTAATAATGAAAACTTTAAATTAGTTTCAACTGATAGTTTTAGATTAACAGAAAAAACTTTATTACCATCAGTTTATCAAAATAGTAATAAAGAAGACATAAAATGTCTTATCCCTCTTAAAACAGCTCAAATTTTAACTTCAATAATAGGTTCAAAAAATGAATCTTTAAAAATTTATATTGATGAGAATCAAATTTTATTTAAATCTAAAAATTGGGAATTGATTTCAAGATTAATAGAAAATAATTATCCTGATTATTCAAATATTATTCCTAAAAAATTTAAAACAGAAATAAGCCTTAATTTAAATAAAATTTTAGAAGCTCTTAAATTATCAAGTATTTTTTCTAATGAAAGTTTTGAAGTTGGATTAAAAATTAAAAATAAAAATTTAGAAATATATTCATCTAATCAAATTATTGGAGAAAATAAATATATTCTAGAAGCTAAAGTGAAAGGAGAAGAAGTGGATATTAATTTTAATTGGAAATACCTTCTTGATGGTTTAAAAATTTTTAAAGATAGCGAAGAAATATTTATTGGAATTAATAATTTTAATCAACCAGCCATTATAAAATCAATTAATGATGATTCTTTGTTTTATCTTTTAATGCCAATCGTAAAGTAATTTACCTTTTATAAATTACTAAAGCAGCTGATGATTGGTTACCGTTCTGGTCTTTTACTATAATTTGTAAAAGGTTTTTATCATTTAATATCTGAGAAAAAGAATAATTAAGGTTGTAATTTAAACTTAGAACATTGGTATATTGTTTTATTAGTTGATTATTTAAGTATATCTCGATACTTGAGATTAAATTATTTGCATTTATTTGAGCTTGAAGATTGATGTTGTTTTCAGAAACAAAATCACCATTTTTTGGATTATTAATTTGAATATTTATTTGATAAGGACTGACAGATTGAGATCCAAGGTTATAAATATTATTAGTTGCCCATTTTAACACCGGTATTTCCCAATTCCAAAATTCAGGATTACTTTCCGGATTAATTGGAGCTGGCCCAGTTGGATCTTGAGGGTTGACATAATAAAGAATGTTATGAACTTGATTATTTATAACATAATTTCCGTTTAGGATTGGTTTGTCAGCAACAACTTGATGAGGATGAGGGAAAGATTCTGGAGGAAATGATTTTATAACTCGATTCATAAAATCACTCCAAATAGGAACGGCAGCCATAATACTAGAACCGGCAGTTGAAGGAGGACTGTCGTCATTATTTCCTGCCCAAACTCCAACTACTAATGAAGGAGTATAACCAAAAGACCAAACATCTTTATAATCATTACTTGTTCCGGTTTTTAAAGCAACATCATAACCTGGAAATACTGTTAAATTTAGACTTGCTCCAAACAATCCTGCTCGAGCTTGAGGATCTGATAAAATATTATTTACCATTTCTACGTATTGAGGATCAGCAACTTGTTGGCTTTGATCTTGATAGCTTTCTAAAACTTGTCCACTACTGTTGGTTACGCTTAAAATCATTGTTTGTTTATGTAAAACTCCATTATCAGCTAAAGCAGAATAAGCTGAAACCATATCAATTAGTTTTACTGCTCCACCTCCTAAAACTAATGATAATCCGTATCGGCTAGGGTTATTTAAAGTAGTAATACCAAATTGTTGCATAGTATTAATAGCTGAATTTAAGCCGACTAGATAAAGGAGTTTAACAGCTACAACGTTTATTGATTGAGCTAAAGCTGTTGTTAGACTAACCGGACCTTGAAAATTTTCAAAATCTACCGGATGAAAGCATTGAGGATTCTTTTTTGAATAATTTATGTTATCTATCGGGCAATTAGGATTGTTAGTTACAAATTCCGTCGGAACATCAAAAAGAACGGTTTGTGGCGTATAACCTTTTTCGAAAGCATCTAAATAGACAAATGGCTTAAGAGATGATCCGGGCTGGCGTAGTCCCATTGTGGCAACATCAAAATTCCCTTCAAATTTACAATTTTTTCCTTCTTGGCAGCCGGCTGGAGCCGGGGGAGCATAATAGTCAGCTGAACCAACTAAAGCTAATATTTGTCCACTAGTAGCTGATTCAGCAACTAAAGCAGCATTATATCTCTGAGAAAGAGCTATGTTTCTTTTAACTCCTTCAGTAACTGCTTTTTCAGCAGCTTGTTGAAGATTCCAATCAAGAGTAGTAATTACTTTTAAGCCGCCGTTATTTACCATATCTTCACCATATTTTTGAGTTAAATAATCTAAAACGGTATTTACAAAATGAGGAGCAAGCATAATATGACTTGGCGTCGAGAAAGAGATTTTTTCTTTTAAGGCTGAAGTAAGTTGATCTTGAGAAATTTCTCCTAGAGAAAACATTTTATTAAGAATAATTTGCTGGCGAGAAAACAAATCGTTTAGATGATTTCCCCAAGGCGAGTAATAGGTAGGAGCTTGAGGAATAGCCGCTAAAATAGCGCACTGAGCTAAATCTAATTGATCAACAGGTTTATTGAAATAAGCTCTAGAGGCTGAGTCTATACCATAAAGATTAGATCCATAAGGTATTTGATTTAAATAAAGATCTAGAATTTGGTCTTTTGTGTAGTAATGATCTATTTTTAAAGCTAAAACCAACTCTTCTATTTTTCTAGTTAATGTTTTTTCTGAATTTAAGAAACGATTTTTAACGAGTTGTTGAGTAATAGTTGATCCTCCTTGAACGATTTTACCGCTTATCGCGTCAATTAATAAAGCTCTTAAAATTCCAACAACATCAAAAGCTGGCTCGCTATAAAAATTTTGGTCTTCGATAGCTATAGTGGCTTCTTGACAATATTTAGGGATATCGTTTAAAGAAACAACTGTTCTTTGTTTTTGTCCGCCGGTTTCATAAAGCAAAATTTGACCTGTCCGATCATATATTTTTGTCGATTGAGAAAAATCTTGAGAGGCTTCTTGAAATGGCGAGGGTAGGGTATAGAGGTAATATAAAAATATACTTCCTCCAGTAATGATGATTATAATTATTAGTAAAACTATTACTATTAAGATTCTTTCTATTATTTTTTTTGCTTTTGTCGGCATATATTGATAATAACTAGAAAAACCGCCTCTCTCAATTACTAAGAAAGGCGGTTTGTGTTTATAGCCTTTTATATTTCTTCTTCACTTTCATCATCATCCTCTTCTTCATCATCTTCTGGCTCGATAAAGTCATCATCTTCATCTTCTTCGTCATCTTCTGGGAAAATTAGATTATCGTCTTCTTCCTCCTCTTCTTCTATTTCCTCGTTTATCTCATCAATATCGATATCGTCTTCATCTCCTCTTTTTTTTGAGATGATATTATAACTAATCATAGTAATGATTTAATGCCGACCTTTCTAGGTGTTAATAAATATTATAAATATAAATTTATTTGTCAACTGCTT
>Ga0207433_10009607_pt1 | contig 15340 bp, 12 predicted proteins | sample YelNatPaOPGAMG01_FD_187559 | JGI IMG/M metagenome (GOLD analysis project Ga0207433, IMG submission 187559) | Hot spring thermophilic microbial communities from Obsidian Pool, Yellowstone National Park, USA - OP-RAMG-01 (SPAdes) (version 3) | ecosystem: Environmental > Aquatic > Thermal springs... | reverse complement strand
GTAGTAGTAACCCCTCCGGCACTGGCTTGTCCTGCCACACACGGATGGAACGCCGCGCCTCCTTCAGCCTGGCAGGCTCTGCTGCTTACATTATAGTCCTCGCTCCGGGTCAGTGGTATTTATTGTAGCAGGTCTGCCCTGGCTGAGGTGAGTGACCCGCTGAGGCCGCTTTATCCGGAGTATGATAGCGTGCATCTCAAGGAGAAACGCAGGCGTAAGAGGTATTACTACAAGAGAAAATAAATAGAGTCACTCAAAATACTAGGAGACCATGCCTCTTGGACAGTATCTTGAGCGGGCAGTATAATATACACGAGTAAACCGTTAGTCCGTTTTTCAAAAGGGTCGGAGAAGCTGATATGCCACTCAGCCCATCGAAAAAGAATCAGATAAAGCAGGTCTTTCAGGGTTTTCTCAGTAATAGAGCGCGGACTATCCGCCATTTGAAGATTGATGATTTGAATATTAATCCTTTTCTAATTCGTATTCTGGCAAAAGAGATGGGCATTGAGGATGCAGACTCCATTGTGCGATGGCTTGTAATGCAGCGTTCCATGACAGGAGCAAATACATCCTTCGGCTTTTGTCTTCAGGAGATAGCCAAGCTATTCACTGAGGGCACTGGGGTTGAAGGTGCGGACATCCAAAAAACTAAACAAGGCAGGCATTATCATATTCAGGTGAAGAGCGGCCCGTCAACGATGGATAAGGATGCGGTCCAGCATATGTCACAACTCCTTGTGTCCGTGCAGCGACGAAATCGAGGCTCTGTGGCGCTTCTGGGAATGTGCTATGGTACTAGAGAGCAAGTGATGAGCACCGTTAAGAAATACAGTGATGTGGATTGGCTTGTAGGCCGTGAGTTTTGGGAATTTGTTTCTGATGAACCTGGATGTATAGACGAAATATACGACTTAGCTAGAGAAGTAGGCGAAACTTTTCGGGACCCTCAAGGTGAGACGCTATCGGAAATCCTAGATGGTAAGACGAAAGAGTTAAGAGATGAATTCATCAAACGTTATGGAAAGGGCGGAGATGAGATGTGGAAAAACCTCCTGGACGGTAACTCTTAGCTGAGGACGAATACGATGGCTCTTATTGAGCGCAATTTCCCCATAGAAAATCTAAATCCCGTAGCTTTAGGTGAAGGCAATTCAAAGAAGCCCGTATATAGAATGCATAAATGGTGGGCACGCCGTTTAGGCAGCGTGTTTCGGGCAATTGTGCTTTCGGCATTCAGCGACGACGACGAGTCTGAGGCGGCTTTTTGGCACAAATACTGCGATGGGGCTGACCTCGAAGATAAAATCATTCTTGACCCCTTTATGGGTGGCGGCACCACTGTTGTTGAGGCACTGCGACTTGGCTGCAAGGTCATCGGCGTTGATATTAATCCCGTGGCTTGGTTCGTCACTAAAAAGGAAGTCGAGGCCGTTGAACTGGATGCACTGGACAATGCCTATCGTGAACTGGAACTGACGGTTGGCAAGCAAATACGGAAGTATTATCAGACCAATTGTCCGAATGGGCACGAAGCTGAAGTGATGTACTATTTTTGGGTAAAGGTTGCCCAGTGCCGTAACTGTGGTACCAAAGTCAGACTTTTCAACAATTATGAATTATCTCGGCGCAACGATATAAACGTATCCTTTTGTCCTTCCTGTCTACAGGTTATAGAGTCCGAAGGTTACACCCCTGAAACCAAATGCCCGGACTGCGGTAAAGTATTTGACCCACGTAGAGGAGTTTCGGAGCGGGGCATATATTGCTGCCCTGAATGTGGGACCAAACAGAAAATATTGGATGCCGTTCAGCATAAAGGTTCTGCTCTCGACATGGAGCTACATGCTTTAGAAGGATATTGCCAAAAGTGTGGCAGATTCTTCAAGCGTACCGACAAGCAAGACCTAGCACGTTGGGAGCAAACAAAAGCGGAGTTTGAACGTGTCAAAACTCACCTATTGTTTCCGCGACAAAGAATTCCGACAGAAGGCCGGAGTGACCCTCGTCCTGTCAATCACGGTTACGAGTACTTTTATCAAATGTTCAACGAGCGGCAGTTGCTCTGTTTGTCTCTGCTATTAGAAGGAATCCTCAAAATAGCGGACCGTAACGTACGGGAATTCTTGGTAATCGCATTCTCTGATTGCCTAAACACCAATAACATGTTCTGCAAATATGAGATTGAGTGGCACAAGATTTCACTTTTTTTCTCTCTTCACGCTTTTCATCCTATTGAACGTCCAGCTGAAAACAATGTCTGGGGCACATCTTTTGGACGGGGCAGTTTTGCTAGGTGCTTTGAAAAAGTGCGAAAGGCAAAACTCTATTGCAATAATCCCTATGAACGATTGATGAACTCCAACGGTCAGCGATACACCAAAAATACAGGTGACGAATATATTGAAGGCAGGCTAGTAGATAACTTCGGGAAATTACGGCGGACTAATCGTGCTGCTCTGCTACGCTGCCAGAGTTCCAAAGACCTATCTTTCATTCCGGACAAGTCAGTCGATGCTGTTATTACGGACCCGCCTTACTTTGACAATGTACAATATTCTGAACTTGCCGACTTCTTCTACGTCTGGCTAAGACTGGCGCTCAAAGACGACTACTCTTGGTTTGAACCCGAATTATCTTGTCGCTCTGACGAGATTGTGAAAAACGATAAACTGGGCAGGACAACCGAGCTTTTTAATGAGGGTTTGCGCCAAGTTTTTTTGGAGTGCTATCGCGTTCTCAAGGATAATGGCTTGCTGTTATTCACTTTCCACCATAACAAGGTTTGGGCCTGGGAAGGAATTGCCCGACTTCTAGTTCAAGCCGGCTTTTACATTTCAGCTGCGCCCATTGTACGCTCCGAGGGTCGCGGGGAGGTCCACAGCAGCGAGGGTAACGTGCGTTACGACTGTGTCATGACTTGCCGGAAGAGACTACTGCTACCCCTAGGTGCTACTAATTGGTCGTCTATTAAGCAATCTGTTTTGGAAGAAGCCGTGCAGTGGACGAGACGCACCCTAAAGTCGGGTATGCAGCTCAATGACGTGGATGTCTTCACCATCTTGATGGCGAAGTGCATTGAGCATTATACCAGAGCGTCTACCGTCGTAAATGGTGGCGGAGAAACGCAGCCCCTCATGCAAATCTTGAACGAAATGGCCGCCTGTGTTGCTTTCGTAAGGGCGAAGGCTACAGATGAATTGAAAATGCCAGTTCGTACGTAAAGGCATGGAGAACAAGATTTATCATTTATCGTGAGACGTCGTCTTATCGACGGGTGTATAAATGTCAGTCGTACGTGGGATAAGATGCATCCGATATATGCTTTCTCTAAAAGAATAAAAGAGCAACAAGTAAGCCACCACGCAATTACAGATGACGTGGACGTTACGAACATTCAGCAGGTGACACAGAAGCTGCTGGCCCTCCCGAAAGTATCTAAGTCGAGCATTGATGAACTGGACTTGAATACGAATGCCAGAAAATGGGCAACGTCCTTGATTAGGAATTTCCCGAGTAACGTTAATAAGGATGAAATGGGCTACCTCCTCAATGATTTCACCGAATCGATGAGAACGAGAATGCGTGAGGAAAGCAAATATGCTATCGGTCTTCTCATGGAGAGCGGCTTGCTACTCTGCCATAGTGCCTTCGGCGAGGAGACTATCACCCCTGAGTGGAAGACCATTCCACGAATGTTAGATACGGATAACGTCCTGAGGTACGTATATTTCATAAGCGAGAAAGGTACCATCAATGTTGAATACTGGGAAAGAGAAGCTACAAGCTCTTTTGTTGAATGGCTTGGCTTACCACAGAAAGTTGCTTTCCTCTTTGGGGGAAGGTACAGGATTTTCAGTCAAATAGAAGGCGTAACAACAGAGCTTCAGTTAACCGACTCCGAAATGGAAAATTTGATTTCAAGCCATCCTGAATTCAAGGATGGAACAATTAAGCTTTCAACACCCATCCAAATTCTTAACGTGGCCGAGGTGCGGGTGGGCAGGAAAAGCTACGAAAACGTTCAAGATTTCATACAAGACTACGACGCTGAGAAGTACGGCATCGCGCGTTACGCGAAAGAATACGAAAGAATAAGAATGAAGGCATTGCCCCTGCTGGTTAAGTATTATGATGAAAAAACGAGGTTGGTTCGTAAAGAAGAGGAGGAAGAAGTCACCGAGGTAGCCAAGACTACCCCGTCTTTTGACATCCTTTTCGTCAATGAGAACATAGAGTTTAGAGCAAGTTACCTCAAGGACATCATCAAAAGATTTATAAACAACGAGATGATAAGGATTTTCCATGCAGGGGTCAAGTTCAAAGCAAGCCCGCTTGTGCTTGGGGGGTTGGAGCTCTACAACAGGATACAGGTTGATTCGTTGACGCAGCAGGTGATAGAGTACTATAAAGACACCGGCCTACAGGATAGAAACCTGGCTACGCTTATCAAATATGTGGTCTTAAAAAAGCTAGCAGACACCAACCAAGAGTCACCTCTGGTTCATTTCTTTCAGCCTTTATGCAATGAAATCCTCCGGTCAGTAGCATCGGACAAAAAATGGTCCAAACTTGAGGACAAAGTCCTCGAATACAAATCGGCGAGCCTTGTTGATGGTGATAACGGGAAAGTCATAGACCGACTCAAAGATGACTTGATTAAGAAACTGAAAGAATCCCCCTTCAAAATCTATTGCGTGGGGGTTGAAGATGACGGTACGGTCAACCCTGTACCGTCCTCAAGGTTGAAGAGTGATAGAATTGAGACCATAAGAAAAGGGCTTGAACGTGAACTTACCAGCACGAACATTTACATTTGTTCGGTGCCCCAGGCATCTGGCTCCATGCTGCTAATATTGGCATCCGTTCAGTAAAATAACCTAAATCTGGCATCTCCTCAAGTGACGCTGGCATTGTCCTTACACCTTTCAAGTCACCACGCTCCCAAACCCCCTTTTCCGCACAACGGTTTCTTTCCCCCTCTTTCATTCTTAGCGCCTAAATTTGCCCACTTTCAATAAGGTGCAAATGTCCCGGGGAAGGGGGAGGATAAAGCGATTGCTTTTTCTAATGTCAGGAAGGGACTTTTTGTTGGATTATTAAGCTGTAAAAGCAAAGTGCCCTAGCCAGCGCTTAACCGAGCTAGGGCAAGTCTAACAAAGGGGTAAACCGCAGTGTTGGACTACGCCGAATATGCCATAGGCGGTAACGGCTATCAAGGCAACGGCTTTAGCCTTAACGGCTACGACCACCTTAACGGTGGCCGGGTGTTATTCCATAAGGAATCCGATCAGGAACTTCAGAGCCTTGCTGAAACCGATTAGCTCGGAGAGCCTCTCCTTGAGGACTTTATTAGCGTCATTGGTAATAAATGTTGACTGTGTACTCATATGTGTTTATTCGTCTAGGTAAGTAGACTCAGGCTAACAATATTAAGTCTCCTTCAACTTAGGCAACATAGTATGCTAATCAAACAAGCTCCGGGTGATTTTTCTTCAGCCAATCTGTTACCGTTTGACGCAGGGACTTTGCCAAAGCCAGCATTTCTCTAGCTTCCTGCTCCGATACCGCACCGGCACGCTCGTAGTCGCTGATATTGCGCTTTTTGCGGAAGCTATCCAGCTGGTCAATTAAATCGGTGCTGGCACCGATGGTAAAAGCCAGGGACTGGATGGCACGGTAGTGGTGGGCTTCACGTCCTGCACGGTAACCGGTAGCCGCCAGAGCAGCAATAGCCAGTTGCAGAGCGGCATTGTGGGCGATGCTGAGTCGTGCGTCAGGACTGATCCCTTTGACCCCGGCATCGGCGATAGCCCGGTCGGCAATACCCAGCAACTCTCTGATTTCCCGGCGGTCAGGGCGGTGCTTGACCAGCCAGCCGTTATCCAGCCAGTCGCTTAAGCTCATTTTCATCCCCAATCACGAATATCTTTTCACCACCCAGAACATCCTGTATGAAGTAGTGTTCCCCGGCAATCCTGGAGCGAAACTCGGCAACTGGATAGACGGTCGGGTTAATCTCTCGCCCCAGCGTCTCCTGTGCACTACGAAGTAGCTTGACCACTTCGGTAAAAGAGGCACTGCCAACAACAAGCAGGTCTATGTCACTCCGGTGATTCTCCTCACCCCGAGCAACAGAGCCATAGACCAGGGCTATGTTGATGCGGTCTGAAATCGGTGCCAGGACACTCTGCAGGGTCTCGGCAATACCGGCGGTCTTGGCTATTAAGCTCTTAAGTTCCTTAAATATTGGTGAATCCGGGTTGGCTTGAAAATATACCTGCCGTCCCTGCACGGTGCGTCGGATAATGCCGACATCGGCAAGCTGTTTCAACTCTCTTTGCACCGGTCCGAGCCCCATGCCAGTCCTTCGGGCAATCTGGCGCAGGTAAAAAGATTCATCGGGGTGTCCATACAGGAGAGAAAGGACTGCCCGCCGTGCTTTGCCAAAAAGTATCGAAGAGAGATTCCTGTTCCCTTTGGTCGTACTCATGTCGATTACTATTGTAACCCCGAGAGTTACGAGAGTCAATGGGTGCGACAATAAATTTTTCAACCTTACGGCAACAAGCCTCCGAAGCGGCGCTGCCGTCGGCTGTAGTCCACAAGCGCCTTGTCGATTTCTTCCTTGCTGAAGTCGGGCCAGAGGACGGGCGTGAAGTAGAACTCAGCATAGGCAGACTGCCAGATAAGGAAATTGCTCAGGCGCCTCTCCCCACCGGTGCGAATAATCAAATCGGGGTCGGGTATGCCAGCAGTGTACAGATGTTGACTGAACAGATCTTCGGTTATTTCAGATGCCCGGGCGTTGCTGAGAACAAGGCGGCGGGCTGCATCCACAATCTCATCCCTGCCCCCGTAATTGAAGGCGATACACAGCGCAATTCGGTGGTTGTTCTTGGTTAACTCCAGCGCCTCTTTTATCTTGCTCCTGGCACCGGGCGAGAGCCCGTCGAGCTTTCCCAGATGGTACAGCTTTATCCCGTTTTCCATGGCGAATTTGATGCCCTCATCGAGTTTCTCCTCCAGTATCTGGAAAAGGGCATCGATTTCCTGGCGGGGGCGGCTCCAGTTCTCTGTAGAAAAAGCATAGAGAGTGAGGTACGGGATACCATACTGGATAAAGAGTTCGACTATCCGCTGGGCAGCATTGGCACCTTCCCGGTGCCCGGCTATGCGAGGTAAGCCCCGCTGCTCAGCCCACCTCCCGTTGCCATCCATGATTATGGCAACATGCTGTGGCAGCTTTTTGGGCGGCACCGGAGGACTACCCTGAGGTAGTGGCGATTTCCCTTGCTTTTTCACCACACCACAATTTTATTCCCCTCACCGGTCTAGGGCAAACACAGCGTCTAAACGAAGTTTGACGAGGGTCATCATCCGGCTTCAGACGACCTCTTTAGCCCCGCAGGATGCCTCAGTAATGAGCGGACCAGGTGTTTCAATACCCCGGAGACGATTTTAGAATGCCGGTCAAAGGGGAGGGACTCAGCATCGCTCACAAACTGAGTTACGCCATACCGTGCAGCCTGGCTGTGCAGGAATTCAATTTGCCCGTTGCCCAGTCTTCGATACAGGCGATGGAGCTGGTAGCCAAGCCTGAGTTCAGTACCCAGTTCAGCCTGCCATCTGCTCTGGTAAAGAGATAGTGCACCCTCCGACAGGTCACCACGGCGAAGAGCCCGGTCCAGCACTTCAACCACTATATCGGCACAAAGCACTCCGTAGTATATGCCGCCTCCGGTCAGCGGCTTGACCTGTCCTGCCGCTTCGCCAACTATCAATGTACGGCTGGTAAAGGTCTTTTTCAAGGGGCAGAGAGGAATGACACCGTATCTGTGCTGGCATTCTGTCGAGGTTATTTTCCCCTCCGATTTAAGCCACAAGAGCAACCTGTTCAGCCACTTTCCGGGCTGGTAGCGCGTCATCAGCCCGGCTAACCCGCTCCCTTCCCTGGTGGGCACAAGCCAGGCAAAGCTGCCCGGTGCTATTTCCCGGCTAAAGTAGACCTCGACTTCATCGGTGTTAACTCTGACCTCTGCCTGAGCGCCGACAATGAAGTCCTTTATCCTGCCCAGCCCCAGCCTCGCCGGCAATGATGAGCCGAAGCCGGTGGCAAGGACAAGAGCCCGGCACTGATATGTCTTGACCTCGCCCCGGGACTCAGCTTCAATGGTGACATATTCTGCTTCTACCCGCACTCCGGTCACACGGGTACCGAAGCAATAGGAGGCGCCTGCCGCCTGAGCCTGGTCCGCCAGCACCCGGTCTAAAGCCGGTCTATCGATTACAAAGGCAACGGCACCATCACGCCACAACCTGAGTACTTTGCCCGACGGAGATAAAATCCTGGTCGAATTGGCTGGTCTCAATACTATACTCGAGGGTACACCGAGCAGTTCGAGGCACTTCTGGCTAACCAGTCCGGTGCAGCACACCTCCTCACCAGGGATAGCCTTCTTTTCCAGCACGAGCACATTGTATCCCAGGCTGGCTAGACCTAAAGCGACACGGCTACCGGAGGGTCCAGCACCGACCACAACAGCATCACAAAGCATATTCCGACCGCTCTGGAGTGGCTATTATTCCTGGTTTCGGTACTCGCTATATTGTACCAGCCTGGCGAAGGCTGCAGCAGCCTGGTCTGGCAACTCAAAGCATATGGCGTCGTGTTCAGCAAGGATGCGGACTGTCTCCTGAGCAGGTAGCGCACCGAAATCGAGCTGGGGTGACGCAAGGACTATCGGCTTTTGATAGCGCTCGCTGAGTTCCTTCAATGTGTCCAGGACAGAAGCCAGCATGGAGGCAATGAACTCCTTCATCTCCTGCCCGCCCTGAGCGGGGTCAAAGATGCTAGCCATCTGGTCACGACGCACTGGTGGCATCAGTCCCAGCAGTATCACTCCGTCTACCACGGGGCAGCGAAGTAGAATTTCAACAACATCAATGTTATGTTCTCTCGGTCCCCCGCCTACAAAATCAACTGGATTGCCGCGGTTCCACCAGGCTGGCATCAATTTGTCCAGCTCTTCTATGGTCTCCGGAGGCAGAATGACGACATCGAGCCCTAATTTGGCACAGGCGTCGGCAGTCAGCACTCCCCAGCCGCCACCCCCCGTGATTATTGCCACCCTCCGTCCCCGGGGCAATGGCTGCCCCAGAAAAGTAATCCCCGTGTCCACCAGGTCGTCCAGACTTGTCACCCTTATGATGCCAGCTTGTCGGCACATCGCTTCGATGATAGCATCCGGGACTGCCAGAGAAGCGGTATGCGAATGAGCAGCACGTGCACCGGCTGGCGTCTCTCCCGCCTTGAGCAATACGATCGGTTTCTCTTTGCTCACCGCTCTGGCTATCCTGAAAAAGCGAGCACCATCTTTAAAGCCTTCGATATAACTGAGAATTACCCTGGTCTGGGGGTCCCGGGCGAAATACTCAAGGTAGTCCTCAGCACGGAGGTCTGCCTGATTGCCAATACTGACTCCCTTTGATAACCCGTAGCCCCTGTTGTCCACAAGACGAGATATGTTATTCATGATGTTTCCGCTTTGAGAGATAACCGCCAGCGGACCCGGTCGGGCGAACTCTGCTGGCATCTGGGGGTGGAGCTTGTGCGATGGATTTAAGATACCAAGACAATTAGGACCAACAAACCGTATACCGGCGCCACGAGCTATTTCGACAATCTCCCGTTGCAGCCTCTCGCCTTCACCGCCGATTTCGGCAAAACCAGCAGTTATCACCACAGCTGCCTTCACACCTTTGGCAGCACAATCACGCATCACCTCTGGCACTCCTGGTGGGGGGACCACGATCACCGCTAAATCGGGCACCTCCGGGATATCGGTCACCCGCGCATAAGCTTTCAGCCCGAGCACCTCAGGACTGCCGGGGTTCACGGGGTATATCCTGCCCTCAAAACCCCCTCTCATAATATTAGACAGAACACGGTAGCCCCATTTGGAGCGGTCATTGGAGGCACCGATAACCGCTACCGAAGATGGCTCAAATAACAGCTTCATATGGGTGGTCAGTTCTTTTACTTCAGTGCACATATATTACTGCTCCTCAAAATCCTGGACTAGTTAGAAAAAACATTCTTAATTTTACCAGCAACCAGGCTATGGGACAAATGGCTGTTCATAAAACGCACTCCGCAACGGGCGCAAAACTATCATGGCGCAAAGTGCATCTCGACAGGGGTGGCGTGGCTACTGCCACTGCCTCCGGTACTCACCGTACTGTACCAGCTTGGCGAAGACAGATGCTGCCTGGTGGGGCATCTCGTAGTACACCGAGTTCCGGTCGGCAATGGCATGGGTTATCCTTCTATTCAATGCAGCCCCAAAGCCAAATGGCTCGGAGGCAACAACCACAGGCTTATCATAGCGGTCACTCAGCTCATTCAGTCTGTCAAAGAGTTCTGCTGCACCGGACACCATCGCATCCCTCATCTGCTCTTTCTCGTCTCCCTCAGAAGGACGCCTGAATTGCCCCGGTGCCAGTATGGGCATAAGTCCCAGCATGATGACACCGTCCACCACCGGGCAACGCAGCACCACCTCCAGCACCCGGAAAAAGCCCTCGCCCGAGGTACCTGCCACCAGGTCGACGGGGTTACCGCGATTCCACCATGGTGGCATAAAGCTGTCCAGCTCCTCTATAGTCTCTGGAGGTAAGCTAACAACATTCAGACCCATCTCATCACAGGCATCCGCCGCCAGCACTCCCCAGCCACCACCAGCGGTGACCACGCCGACCCTCCGCCCACGGGGCAGGGGCTGTCGCAGAAAAGCAATGCCGACATCAACAAGTTCATCCAGGGTCTTTACCCTGATAATGCCAGCCTGCTTACACATGCCTGCTATTACAGCATCAGAACCGGCAAGAGAGGCGGTATGGGATCTGGCAGCCTTTGCCCCGGCTGGCGTCTGCCCCGCCTTGAGCAGGATTATCGGCTTCTCTTTGCTCACCTCTTTAGCCATATTGAAGAAGCGAGCGCCATCTTTAAAGCCCTCAATGTAACATAGAATGACCCTGGTATGGGGGTCTTGAGCAAAGTACTCAAGGTAGTCCTCAGCACGAAGGTCTGCCTGATTGCCGATGCTGACGCATTTCGAGCAGCCAAATGCTCTACCGATAAGCAGTCTGGCTATGGTCCCGATTATATTGCCGCTCTGCGAGATAACGCCGAAAGGTCCTGCAGGAGGGAAAATAGGCGGCATCTGGGAGTACAGCCCGTGAACGGGGTTGAGAAGACCGAATGAGTTGGGACCAACGAATCTAATACCCGCAGCGCGCGCTATATCTGTAATCTCCTGCTGCAATCTCTCACCCTCCCCACCGATTTCAGCAAAACCAGCAGTGATTACCACCACCGCCCTCACACCCTTCTCAGCGCAATCGCGCATAACCGGCGGGACAGCGGGCGGAGGAATCACAATGACTACCAGGTCAGGCACTTCTGGTATATCGGTCACCCTGGGGTAGGTCTTCAACCGGACCGCCTCGGCAACATTGGGGTTTACCGCATATACTCTGCCCTTGAAACCACCGCTCAGGATATTGGACAAGATGCGGAAGCCCCACTTCGACGGGTCGTTGGAGGCACCAACGACCGCCACCGAAGCCGGCTCAAATAATGGTCTCAACTTCAATATCAGGTCGCTCGGAGTGCTCATATCCACCTGTCGTGTATCCTGGTTTAAGACAATAAAGGCGGCTTTTATTGTACCAGCCAGATAGAGTATGCAGCAAATCTTGATAGTCCCGGAACAGGCTACCTGCTTTGCAGAAAAGTTGAACTGAGAAAATCCGCCGTCTTATTGAGGATCAGCGGATACCAGAGCCAGATGCTGATGTGGGTGCCCGGCAGCCAGACTATCGGCGGCTGCCCACACTCGTTCCAGAAATCCAGCGTAGCACTCTTGGGAATAGCCTCGTCCCAGAGCGCATTTATCATCAGCACCGGCCGCTGGCGCAGGAACGGGGTATAGGTCAAGGGGTCGGTGAGAAAGCACCGCTTCGGCGGACTGACATTCTCCAGCCCTTTTGCCACCACTTCGGCAATGTACTGCGGGTAGACTTCGCGCCGCACCTGATAGCACTCCTCCTCGGTGCACAGACATCGTCTTTCTACCGCCGGGCGACGGCTCTCCCAGGTGACCCTTGCCGAGTTACCGCCCGATATGATGAAAACTCCAGCCCCGACCCGTTCGTCCACTCCCATGGCTATCGCCGAGATGAACCCACCCATGCTCACGCCGACCACGCCTATCTTTCTTTCGTCTATCTCCGGTCTGGTAGCCGCCCAATCAATAATCTGCCGGATTTCGATCACCGAGGCTCGATAGCCCTCGTACCATTCGTCAGGAGTGAGGTCGGGCAACCGCTTTTTTATCACCTCGGGCATACGGCGGGAATGGAATACAAGGTATAGAATAAAACAGGCAAACCCCCTCTTAACAAGCGAGGGTGCCATGAGCTGGCAGGGGATTATGCCACGGTCGCCCCAGCCGTGAATCAGTATGACCAGAGGCGCTCGCTCTACCCCGAGGGGCTGGAAGTACTCACCATAGGCAATATCGCTCTCTTTGTAGCCCGTAGAATGAGCGCTGGGGAAATCAACAAGGTAATATGCCCACTTTGGGCTACTTCGCTTTAGACCCAGTTTGAATTTCTGTTCGGCGGGCTCATAGGAATAGGGGTTCATTTCGCTCTCTCAACACCCGGACATCTCGGTTTGTACCAGTTATCTATTTTATGGCGACGGCGTCCTGTCTTCAACATGGTCTATTTTTGCACGGCTAAATTCACGCTCCCGGTGCTACAAGATTCAACATCATCCTGTCTGGGAGTACCAGAGCGGTAGTTCTGATGATCATCCATCAGCTACCGGCAAAGGTGGGCGCACGAGCAGGATGGGCTTCGGTGAGGCTTCAATAATTCTGGAAGCCACACTGCCATATGCCCATTTGGTAATGCCAGAGAAACCGTGTGTTGTCAGCGCCACCAAATCAATGCCCGCTTCCACAACGTACTGCAATATAGCGTCAGCAGGCTTTCCCTGGAGAAGCTTTGTGGTCACCTCGATATCTTTGCTCTGTAAAGTCGCCTTCCTCTTCTCCAAATATCGTCCAGCTTCCCTCTCCAGTTTAGCAAAAATATCCCTCTCCACCTTCCCCCAGTCCTCAAAAGTGCCCATTTGAGGAACCTTCACCGGCTCCAACACCTCAAGTAGCACTACCTTGCTGCCCAGCGAGGTAGCGAACGCTTTCACATGGGCAATGATAGCTTCGGCGAACTGGGAACCATCGAGCGCGGCAAGCACCTTTTTCAAGCTCACCGCCACCGCTGCCCGCTCCACAGAACGCACCAAGAAAACGGGAATGTGCGACCTCTGGACTACCTTGGTCGCGATGCTGCCCAACGGCCAGCGGCTCAGGCCCCCTTTGCCGTGTGTGGAGATTACGATGAGGTCAATTTTGTTTCCGGCGGCGAAGTCCAGGATGGCCTCAGCTGGTTCGCCCTCTATGCACAGGGGCCGCACCTTAAGCTTCGGCGATTTTAGACCTTCGGCCTTCTTCTCTAGGTACTCCGCCAGCACATGTTTGAGTGGGTCGCCGGGCGGGCAGACAGTCAGCAGGATTGCCTCACTGTTGAAAGCTTGTGCAATCTCCTTCACATATGGCAGGGACTGTTCAGCCAGCTCTGAGCCGTCAAGCGGGACCAATAAACTTCTGTACATGTCGACATACCTCCACCGGTTTGTTTCACTGTCCCCGCGGCTTTAGCCGCTCCAGACAACCACCGTGCTTCTAATGTTACCCCACAAAGCAGTTACTGGCAAACTCCTATACTTTTCCAGCAGATTAGTGCCACCTGCCCTCACCTAACCTCTCCCAGGGGGAGAGGGACTTCTCTGCTTTCCTCTCTCTTAATGGGAGAGATTTCACTTTTTTCCTCTCCCTTGACGGGAGAGGATTAAGGTGAGGGTGACTCTCTGCCAACAGGGGGAATAAAGCAGCCAACTCCTGCTCTGTTATGTCCTGTGTGCAGCACCAGCTTCAGGCTGATTCACTGGAGGCTTGATCACCAGGACCACGATGGCAGCGACCAGCATCATGGCGGAAAAAGTGAGGAATGCGGTTATGTAACTCCCGGTGGTGTCGAATATCCAGCCAGCGAAGTAGGGTCCGGCGAAGGAGCCGAAAACGGCAAAGGCATTTATATAGCCCATGATTGCCCCAAAGGCTTTATGACCGAAGAACTGCACCCTCAGCATGGGCTCCAGAGGCATGCGCAACCCCAGACCCGTGCCATATATGATTACAAATGCCCAGACCCATGCCATGTTAGTCGCCCTGGCAAGAAAGAATAGCCCCAGAGCCTGCACTACGCTGGCAACGAAATATAATTGCTTGATATTCCATCTATCGGCAAGCCAGCCGCCGGATAGCCTGCCAGGCACGCTTATTAGCGTCATCATCCCCAGTGCCGTAGCCGCCATCACCTTGGAGATACCCATGTCTTCCACAAATGGTATCTGATGCACCACAATGGCACTGAGCGCAGTGTGGGAAAAAGTGAAGGCAAAGACCATCAACCAGAAGGCTCTCGTCTTCATAGCTTCCTTCAGGGTGAGCCCTTCGTTGCTGGCGGTTGGTTGTCCTGCCCCGGTATGAGCTGTGGTGGCAGTTGCGTTAGCAAACTGAAGTCTTTTCCCGTCTGGAGCCAGACCATAATGTTCAGGACTGTGGGGCTTGAGCACAACGCCAAGCCCCAAGCCGAGCACGGCGGTCGCCGCAGCCAGCACCAGAACAGCCACACGCCAGCCGTATTGGGTGATGAGCCAGGCGACGCCCGGCACAATTGCCGAACCGCCAAGCGCTGCTCCCGCCGTTAGTATCCCCAGCGCCAAGCCCCTCTTCTCATTGAACCATCTGGCAATAGCGGTCTGGAGCGGCAAGTACAGTCCTGTGCCCATACCCAGAGAGACGAAGACTGTATAGCTCAAGATGAACATCCAGAAGCTCTGCATATAATACATAAGCAGGAAGCCGACGGCTGCCATCACCCAGCCGGCGATTACCATGGCACGCGGGCCGTACTTGTCGGTAAGGGGTCCAGTTATCAGCCCTTGAATGCCACCCTCAAGGCGCGATAGGGAAAAGGCAATGGAAGTGGTCGCCCGTGACCAGCCGAATTCGTGTGAAATGGGGTTGAAAAGGGTGCCGTAGGAATAGAAATAGCCCCCATAACCGAACATGCACAAAACTACCCCAGCAGCTACCATCCACCAGCCATAAAAGATGCTGCCAATTTTTCTTGCCATATCGCC
>Ga0207433_10009602_pt1 | contig 15342 bp, 16 predicted proteins | sample YelNatPaOPGAMG01_FD_187559 | JGI IMG/M metagenome (GOLD analysis project Ga0207433, IMG submission 187559) | Hot spring thermophilic microbial communities from Obsidian Pool, Yellowstone National Park, USA - OP-RAMG-01 (SPAdes) (version 3) | ecosystem: Environmental > Aquatic > Thermal springs... | reverse complement strand
TCCTATCTGCCACCTACCAGCTACTACCTACCTCCTCCGTTACCAACCGTTTCCTCTTCACCGGCCGCGAATATCTCGCCGACCTCGCCCTCTACGACTACCGCCACCGCTTCTACTCGCCCTCCCTCGGCCGCTTCCTCCAAACCGACCCCCTCCGTTTCGACGCCGAGGATGTGAATCTGTACCAGTTTATTGAGAACAGTCCGGTGGACTTTATTGATCCGGACGGGCTTAGTATGACCGCTCCTGGTGCTGAAGTATGGCATCCGATGGCGCGGGAGGGAACACCGGAACAGGCGAAGTTTTGGGGTAATGTGGTTGCTCCGTCCGTTGTGCTGGCAGCGTATACCTTTGCCGCCGCCCCTTGGTTGCTAGAAACCGTTCCCCTTTGGTGGGATAAACTGCAAGAGATTCTAAAAAAGTGTCCAGAGACCGCACAGAGGGACCTGCGTTTGCCAGCAACTGATACGACGCTGGCTGGAACTCGTACGCTTGGCTATACGACTCCCAACGGGAATATCTTTCTTCAGCCGGGGTTGTCGCGAGCCGAACAGCTTTCAACACTTCGACACGAATCGGTTCATGCCTTCCTCTCAGCCAGAGGCAACGGCCCTCTTGCGACGTTCCGGCAGAACGTGGGCGTTGGAGCTTACCGTAACTCGCAGCTATTGCGCTTCACTGAGGAAGCAATCGCCGAAACCTATGGGAGTGGGAGTCTGCTACAAGGGCTACGACATCCGTTCGTGAACGGCTACGTCACTCCGAGTGGGGTGTTGCTCGAAGGTAGTGGCCTCATTGGAGCGGTCTATCTCGGTTATCAACTTGGAATGGACGACTGACATGATAACCAAAGAACGAGCGCTAGAAATCGCACGCGAAGAATGCGGCCGTCGTGGTTGGCCTTGGCAGGAACAGACGTGGGTGAAATGGGGGGTGTTTTGCTACACGGTCTGGGGGGGCGCGCGCAGAGGTGGAAATTTAATAATTAGAATTCGGAAGCGGGACGGCAAGATTCTGAGTGCAATTATAACTCCGAAGTAATGCACCAGATTTTGTAAACCTGCTGGTAATTTGAGAGATAGGGGTCGCCCCTTCAGGGCGTGTTACCCAAATCGGATTCAGTTTGGACTGATGTGAGGTCACGGTGTCTGAAGTATCATCATGATGGGCTTGCAACAATCGCAACAGGAATTGTTCACCTACCCAATTAGGAAGGGTCAACTTGAGGTGGATCCCTTCGACTGGACAGGTTTTTAGCAATTCTTAGCCGGGACGATTCAGTTGAGGAGCATTTTGCACCGATTTCATAGGATTACGCTTGCAGACTTCCAACTGCATTGCAGTTGGGCGGAGCGGTGAGTTTCATCAGGATTTGTTGCCACCATTGCCGCGCCTCGGCACCCCGCACCGCCAGCCGTAACGTCGGTTTGACCTGCGCCCAACTCCACACCGCCGCCCGCGCAAACAGCCGCCACCGCAACGTGTTCAACTCACACTTCTCCAACTGTCCCAGCCGCCGCTGCAACAACACACACAGATTGTACGCCGCGATCGCCAAGTGGTGCAGCGCGCCTCCGTCGTCTAGAAACTCTGGCAGCACAATCGCGTGATCCCCAATTGTTCCCCCAACTCCCGAATCCGATTCTCAATCTCGGCCGCCCATTGTACGAACGCCACACCCCAGGGCGATTGCATTTAGAAGTGGAGCAGTTGGAGGAGGTAAGCACAACTCCAGCCGGCCGCCTTTTGTTTGGCGCGTACTCCCACCGCGTGCGTTTTGTCCCGCCGCAGGATGTTCAACGTCAACGCCCGCAACAACGCCAAGTTCTGTACCGCGTGACGCTACCGTAGCCCATGCGCGTCTTCCCCCAGTTGCACGTCCAACACCCAGTGCACGCTGTTCTCCACTTCCCAATGCCCCCGCACCGCCCCGGCCAACCGCACCGCGTCCGCCGTCAAGCTCGTCAGGTAGTAGCGGCGTTGCGTCTGCACCTGCCCGCGCACCGTGCGCTCCGACTCCACCACCGCGACGACTTCGTCGGCGACTGCGCGGCGCAGCGATTGGGTCCACGCAATGAAGACCTCGCGGAAGTGGTTGGGATCAATCAGGCCGAAGAGGCGGTTGAAGGTGTCGTGGGAGGGTATGCCATGCGGCAGGGCCAGCCAGGTTTTGAGCCAGTCGTGTTGACAACGGCCCCAGAGGGCGATGTCGGTGAAGGTCTGCGCGCCACAGAGCGAAGCGCAGAGGCTGATCAAGAGGATGTCGAGCAGGTGATGGCGCTTGGCGCGGCCGGTGTGCGGGTCGTGGATGGCTTGGAGTTTGGTTTTCAGATCAAGCAGTGGTTGAGGGATGTGATGTTGCATTCCTATCTTCAACCAAAACCCAAAGCAAACCGGAAGCAAAAAATGTGTTGTTGTAAACCGGTGCGCCCGGTCTACTTACAACCACAACCCCCATCCCACTCAAAATGCAATCGCCCTGATCCTTACGGACGAACGGTTGACCGTTGGGCTGTCACGGGGTATGCTTCGCCGCTCTTACGATGAGAAAACGTAACATCAACCGAAAGAAAATTGAGCAGGCGGTTCGCCTGTTGCTGGAAGCCATTGGGGAAGACCCAGAACGAGAGGGGTTACTGGAGACACCGGAACGGGTGGCACGGATGTACGAGGAGATTTTTGGTGGCGGCGAGGAGGACCCGAAGGAGAGTCTGGCCAAGCAATTTGACGAACAGCATCACGAGATGGTGTTGGTCAAGGACATCCCGTTTTTCTCGATGTGTGAACATCATCTGATGCCGTTCTTTGGCAAGGCGCATGTGGCCTACATTCCCAACGGTCATGTGGTCGGCATCTCAAAGCTGGCGCGGGTGGTCGAGGCGTTCGCCCGCCGCCCCCAGGTTCAAGAGCGCATGACCAGCCAGATTGCCGACATGATCGAACAGGAATTGAAACCACAAGGGGTCGCCGTCGTTTGCGAGGCCGTGCACACCTGCATGACGATGCGGGGCGTGAAGAAACCCGGCGCGACGGTCGTGACGTCGGCGATGCGGGGTGGATTCCGCAGCCGTATATCCACACGCGCTGAGGTGTTGGCGTTGATTTACGGGAAACCCTCGGTTTGATGAAAAAGGTGTTCATTAAAACCTACGGTTGTCAGATGAACGTCCGCGACAGCGAAGCGGTCGCGGCGTTGTTGGAGCAACGCGGCTATGTCATTGTCGAGTCGGAAGAGGAGGCTGACGCGATTCTGCTGAACACCTGCAGTGTGCGGGACCTGGCCGAGCAGAAGGCGTTGGGCAAAATGACCGCGTTGGCGGAACGAAAACAGGCAAAACCGACGTTGCGTTTAGGGTTTATGGGGTGCATGGCACAGAGCCGAGGTGCGGAACTCACGGACAAACTGCCGTTTGTGGACCTGGTGGTTGGGACTCAACGTTTTCACCATCTGCCGGAGTATTTGGATCGTTTGTTTGTGGAACAAACCCCCATCATGGATATCGCGGAAGAGCCGGGAAGCGAATCCGCCATCAAAGAGCACCAGCGGGGCGGCGTCACGGCGTTTGTGAGTATCATGCAGGGTTGCAATATGCCATGTACGTTTTGCATCGTTCCGCAGACCCGCGGGGCGGAACGCAGCCGCGGCGTCGAGGAGATTGTCGAGGAAGTTCGGCGGTTGGTGGAGGAGGGGGTCAAGGAGGTCACGTTGCTGGGGCAAATTGTGACCAGTTACGGGCGCGGGTGTATCCCGAAAAAAGAGGGTAAATCGGCATTTGTGCAGCTTTTGGAGGCCGTGCACGAGATCAAAGGGTTGGAGCGGATTCGTTTTACATCGCCGCATCCAAAAGGGTTTGGGGATGATCTGGTGGCTGCCTATCGCGATTTGCCGAAGCTTTGTGAGCACGCCCATCTGCCGGTTCAGAGCGGTTCGAACCGCGTGCTGAAAATGATGAAACGCGGATACACGCGGGAGATGTTCCTGCGGATTGTGGAGAAACTACGGGCGGCGCGACCTGCCATGGTTTTTTCCAGCGACATCATTGTGGGGTTTCCCGGTGAGACCGAGGAGGATTTTGAGCAGACAGCATCGCTGATGCAGGAAGTGCCGTTTGAGCAGGCCTACATCTTCAAGTATTCGAAGCGGCGCGGAACACCGGCGGCGACGATGGACGGGCAGGTGCCAACGCCGATCAAGGAGGAGCGAAACCAGCGATTGTTGCAGATTTTGAACGAAACAGCGGCACGGAAGAACCGCGAGTTGGTGGGACAAACGCTGGAAGTGCTGGTGGAAGGTCCCAGCCCGAAAAATCCGCAACGCCTTTTTGGGCGGACGCGAAGCAATAAAGGAGTTGTTTTTGAGGGCGACGTGCGGCACAAGGGTATGTTATTGCCGGTGCGGATTGAGCGGGCGACCGCTGTTACCTTGTATGGCACACCGGTCATTCACGAATTATGACTCGATTGGCAATTATCTCAACGATGATAGGAGTGGCCGTGATCGCGCTGCGGTTGCCGGGGGTATTGTGGCCGGCAAAATACCGGGCGTTTGCGGTGAAGTTTCCACGATCGCTGTTGTGGGGGCGGATTCTCATTGGGATTGTCTCGGCGATTGTCTGGGTGGTCATGTATCGGGCTGCCAGCGAGAGCGACGAGTGGCAATGGACGAAACCGTTGATTGTGGTGGGAGTGCCGGTGGCGTTTGGGCTGGTGTACTATTACGGTGTGCATTATTTGGCGCTGCGGGCGAGTGCGGCTCTGCTGTTGATGTTGGCGAAATTGATGGTAGACGCCGCCGATTTGAGTGTCTCGCCGTTGCGACTGTTCATTACGGTGTTGGCGTATTTCTGGGTGATTGCGGCGATCTGGATGACCGTGGCGCCGCATCACATTCGGGACCTGATCGGATGGGCGACAGTGGATGATCGCCGGTGCCGGTATTTATGCTCGTGGGGCCTGGTGTTGGGGGTGGTTTTGGTGTTTCTTGGGATATTCGTTTATTGAAGGGGCGGTTGCACGTATGGGAAAACGATTTCTTTCCCTTTTGTTGGCGGTCATGTGCATGGGATGGGGGTGTAACCAGAGTAAACCGCCAGCATCGTCTGCGACTCCGGCGATCGAGAGGCCGTCGTCCGAGTCATGGCGGGCAGAGTACGAACGGATGTCGGTGGTGGTGAAAATGGGCATGACGGAAGCCGATATCACAAAAGTTTTGGGTGAACCGAACGGGGTTCAAAGCACGGTGGGAGTAACGGGGACGAGTGTGAAATGGTTTTACAATCTGCCCGAGCAACGTCGGTTCAAGGTGCGATTTGACGAGAACGGCAGGGTCGTGATGGCAGAATTGGAAACTTCCATGAAAGTTGCGGGTTAAAAGAAGATATGACCGACGACCAAAAAGGTCTCCAAGACGAGACGATCTCTTCATGTGCGAGAAATGTCACGCTTCACCTGTCACGGGTGGCATTGTGCTGGTTGACACTGGCGTTGGTTGGGCCATGGATGGTGCTGCTGGTGGTGATGTGGCCGCAATGGGGTAAGCAATGCAAAGAGGCATGGGGGATTGGGGAGGCAAAAAACAAGGGATTGATACGTCGTTGCAAACCCGGTCCGTGGGGAGACCTAGAATTCACCCGTATTGCGATTGAGCCTCCCGAAGCTTTTGTCGCGTTGTCATTTGATCCCGACAAAAAAATCCAATGGGTTTTACCCGGATACACTCCGGAGAGCGCTCGAAAATTGTGGAATGATGTTGGACTGACGCCCGCGCAACAAGAAGCCCTGGCCGCTGTTACTCGTTGGGATGCGACAAGCCATCAAGTGATCGTGGCGCCTGAACGGGAGTTCTTGTTGAACTTGGACAGTAATACGCGCGGGCGGTTGTACCCTGTTTTGGGGCAATTCCCTGAAAATCATCTTCAGGCGCATCCATACCGTTTTCGGGCCAATGCGATGGAGGAATGGTTTGCGGATAGCGGGTTGTCGGATCACACCGTTCAGTTGATCAAGAAGATGTTTTATTTCCGTGGTGCGTCCGTGCTGTTTGCCGACGAGGAAACATTGCTGCCCTTGATCAAAACACCGGCAGAACGGCTTCGCGCCATCAAAACCTTGTCGCGCATGTCCACATTGCTGGTGAAACTACGGGTCGCCCCCGACTCGAATCTCGATGAGCTTGTCAACTATTGGGGGCGAGGCCGACGCAGCAAGGACATTCGCCCCTTGTTGAGTTCTCTCCCCAAATTGCCAGAAGGATACCTCGTGGACCTTGTCCATTTGCTCCCATCGTTTGCCCGCAAACGGCTTTACACATATCCAAATCCCGACGCCGATCAGAACAGCGGGCGGGAGGATTGCCACTGGACGACCTTGAATTTCTTCAACGACACGCCGGACAACCGTTTCCTGTCGGTGGATGAAGTCCGGAAGTTTGTCGAGACCGAGTGTTATCCCGTTTTGGGCGAGCCAACATTTGGTGATCTGGTCTTTTTGATCAACAAAGAAGGTGTAGCGCCGCATTCGTGTGTGTATATTGCTGACGACATTGTTTTCACCAAAAACGGCCCCGAACCATATGTGCCATGGATTCTGATGGAACTGAGCGATGTACAAGCGATCTACTACACCGATCCGCCGCTGGAAGTGAAGTTTTTCCGACATAAGAACCTGTGAACCAACCCGTTGAATCCAATCGCCCGCCCCGTATCCTTGTCGTTCGCGGGGGCGCTATCGGTGATTTCATTTTGACGTTGCCCGCCATCGGCGCATTGCGTGGACGCTGGCCCGACGCGCACATCGAGATTCTCGGTTATTCCCATATCATTGAATTGGCCCGCGGCCGATACTACGCGGATGCCGTTCGTTCCATCGAGGCAAGGGCGATGGCAGGTTTTTTTGTGCCCAACGGGCTGTTGGATGCGGCTCTCTCCGCCTATTTTCGCAGCTTTGATCTGGTCGTCTCTTACCTGTTTGATCCTGATCATATCTTTGCCGATAACGTGCGACGATGCGGCGCACGGCAGGTGATCGAAGCGTCCCCCCGTCCTCACTCGGCGCATGCAGCCGAACACTACTGCAAACCGCTGGAAACACTCGCCATTTATGTCGAAACAGCCGTACCGCGCTTGTTTTTGACCGAGGAAGACCGTGCCGCGGCGGGCCGATGGCTGGGGAACCGCGGCACGGAACCGCTGGTGGCGGTGCATCCGGGTAGTGGCAGCGACCGCAAAAATTGGCCGGCGGAGAAATTTGCCGTCGTCGCCCGCTGGCTTGTGGAGAAAAGAGGCGCCCAATTGCTGGTAGTGCAAGGCGAGGCCGACACAACAGTGGTCGGCGAGTTTTTACGCCTGATCAAGCCGCAAACGGCACGAATCGCTGTCGGCTTGAATCTCGTGGAATTGGCGGCATTGCTGGAACAATGCGTGTTGTTTCTGGGAAACGATTCCGGCATTACCCACATGGCCGCCGCCGTGGGGATCCCGACCATTGCCCTGTTTGGTCCCTTTTCCTTTCCCATCTGGAAACCACGGCCGTGGCGGGCTGAGGTACGGGTGATTGCTTTTGGAGATGAAGATGTGACGCGGGTTTGCCAGGCCGTGAATGAATTGTGGCCGCCACAGAACGTTGTTGACTGAAGTCGTTGCCATGCAAGGCAATTGCCTTGACGATACGTCGTCCTGCCACTAGATTGTCCATGCCGCTGAGGGTAAAAGAACATGCGCGATCGTAAACTGGAGAAGAACATCGCTCGTTTGGAATCCCTTATCGAACGCTGGAAACAATTGAGCCAATATTTGGATCGTGGTTTCCAACAGCAACCGATTGATCCGCAGGACGAGGCCGCATTTTTGGAATTGAAGAGCAACATCGCCCGAGAGTATGAACTGATGATGACGACCCTCGGCCCGATGGCGGACCGTAACGATAAGGTACTACGTCTGTTGAACGAGGCCCCCAGCCTTCAATCGCTACGAGAATTGGAAGAGGGTATGGACAAGAAGGTGGTTAGCGATTGGCACAGCGTGTTCATCGCCATGCAGGCCCTGTTGGGACGACTCAGAGGCCGACAGGCTTCTCTGGCCAATGTCAGTTCGTTGCGAATGGGGATGCTGCGGGTGTTTGGAAATCCATTGATCCTGCTGCTGTTGCTCGTGGCAGCGGGATATGGCGTCTATGCGTTCATGGACGAATGGGTGCCAAGAATAACTCATTTCATGGAGCAAACAAAACAATGAATGTAACAAAACGTGATTTGGTCGTGCGTATCAGCAATGATACGGGACTCATCCAACAAGATGTCATGACTGTGGTCCAAAAGACCTTGGATTATATCACCGAGGCCCTGGTCAACGGTAACAATGTGGAACTGCGCAACTTTGGCGTCTTCGAGGTCAAACTGCGCCGTCCACGTATCGGGCGTAACCCCAACGCGCCCGGCTCCGATGTCCAGATCCCCGCTCGCGCCGTGGTCAAGTTCAAACCCGGTAAGGAAATGCGCGAACAGGTGCTCGCCCTGACCGAGAAGCTTCAGACCCCCAACACCTAAAGACCCACCGCAACCGGCCCCTCCTCACGGGAGCACACTCCGGCGCACTGCCGCGCGCCACCACAAATGAGTACCATGCAACCACTACCCGGTTTTCGTGATTTTTATCCCGAAACACTGGCCGTTCGCCGATACATTTTCGGTAAATGGCGCGAAATGGCCCGCCGCTACGGATTCCGCGAATACGACGGCCCGCCCCTCGAACCGCTGGAACTGTTCACGTTGAAATCCGGCGACGAAATTGTCGGTCAACTTTTCAACTTTGTGGACAAAGGCGAGCGGGCCGTGGCATTGCGCCCCGAAATGACGCCAACCTTGGCCCGCATGGTGGGCGCCCGACAACGCGACTACAAGAAACCACTCAAATGGTTCGCCATCCCGCAACTGTTTCGCTACGAAAAACAACAGCGTGGACGCCTCCGGGAACATTTCCAGTTCAACGCCGACATCCTTGGCGAAGCGGATCCGGCAGCCGACGCCGAACTCGTTGCCTTGGCCATTGATACACTGCGCAGTTTCGGCTTGACCCAGGAGGACTTTGTCGTTCGTGTCTCCGACCGCCGGGCTTGGCAACGATATCTGGAGTCGTTGGGAGTTCCTGCCGACCAGCAGTACGCCGTGTTCCAAGCCGTGGACAAAATGGAACGCGAGCCTCTGGAGAAAACCCGGTCCAAAATCGCTGCCGTTACCCCCAAAGTGGATGACATCCTGGCATTTGCCGACGCGAAGGAGACAAAAGACGAACTCCGCTCCATGTTGAGCGCGCTCGGCGAACTGGCGTCGTTCTGCGAAGTGGACTACAAAATCGTTCGCGGCCTCGCCTATTACACCGGTATCGTCTGGGAGATTCACGACCGCAAAGGCGAACTGCGTGCCATCGCCGGCGGCGGGCGCTACGACAACCTGTTGAAACTGGTCGGCGGCGTGGATATGCCGGCGCTGGGATTCGGAATGGGCGATGTGGTGTTGGGGGAACTGCTCAAGGACCGCCACCTGCTCCCGAAACTGGATTGGCAGCTGGATTGTTACGTGGTCATTGCCGAGGAAACACTGCGCGCCGCCGCGCTGGCATTGATCCATCGGTTGCGCGACGCGGGAATCAGTGTGGATTACGCGTTGACTCCCGCTAAAGTCGGCAAACAATTTCAAAATGCCGCGGCGCTGGGTGCGCGATTCGCGGTGGTGGTCGGCCCTCAGGAATGGTCTGTGGGCGAGGTCAGAGTCAAAAAACTCGCCACGGCCATGGAAACCCCTGTAAAACTCACTGAACTAACAGCCTATTTGAAAACATGAAGAGAACACATCACTGCTCCGAATTGCGCGCTGAGCATGTCGGCGCAAAAGTCAGCCTCTGCGGGTGGGTCCACGTCCGACGAGATCACGGCGGCATCGTTTTCATTGATCTGCGCGACCGCGAAGGACTCACCCAGGTGGTGTTTGATCCCGAACACAACGCCGCCTCGGCCAAACTCTCCCACAACCTCCGATCCGAATACGTGGTACAGGTGGAGGGCGTGGTCCGCAAACGCCCCGCCGGTACCGAAAACCCCAAACTCCCGACGGGCGAAATCGAGGTTCTGGCACATTCCCTGACGATCTTGAATCCAAGCGAGACCCCTCCGTTTCAGATTGACGAAACGGGCGGCAGCCAGGCCGGCGAGGACCTGCGTCTGCAATATCGTTACCTGGACCTTCGACGGCCCGCCATGGCAAAGAACCTGATTTTACGCCACAAAGTGGCAAAAGCCGTGCGGGATTATTTTGACTCACATGGTTTCCTGGAGGTCGAAACACCGATCCTCTTCAAAAGCACCCCGGAAGGCGCGCGCGAGTACCTTGTGCCGTCGCGTGTCAATCCCGGCAAGTTTTACGCCCTCCCACAATCCCCGCAACAGTTCAAACAAATGCTGATGGTGGCAGGCGTGGACCGCTATTTCCAACTCGCCAAGTGTTTCCGCGACGAAGACCTGCGCGCCGACCGTCAACCGGAATTTACCCAGATTGACGTGGAGATGAGTTTCATCACCCGCGAAGACATGTATGCGCTGATCGAAGGACTGTTGGCGCATGTCTGGCAGGTGGCACGAGGCGAAAAACTCCAGACACCATTTCCCCGTATGCCCTTTATCGAGGCCATGGAACGCTTTGGCAGTGACAAGCCCGACACGCGGTTCGGGATCGAATTGGTGGACTTGACCGCGGACTTCGCCCAGAGCCAGTTCAAAGTGTTCCGCGCCGCCGCCGAATCGGGAGGCGTGGTCAAAGCCATCAACGCCAAAGGACTGGCCTGCGTCACACAGGGACAGATTGATTCGCTGACGGAAATGGCAAAAAGTTTCGGCGCCAAGGGGCTTGCCTTCATCAAGGTCGAAGGCGGCCAATGGAAATCGCCCATTGTAAAGTTTTTCAGCGACGCCGAGAAAACGGCATTGACCGGGAAACTGAAGATCGAAGAGGGCGACCTGATTCTATTTGGCGCCGACAAACGAGAGGTCGTCTGGGAAGTGCTGGGACGCATCCGTCTCGCCGTGGCGGACCTTCTGAAGAAAGAAGGCAAACTCCAAATCCGCGACAACCAGTGGAACTTCCTCTGGGTGGTAGATTTCCCCCTGATGACATTCGATCACGAGTCCAACCGCTACGTTTCCTCACACCATCCGTTCACTGCACCGGTGACGGAAGACATCCCGTTGCTGGACAGCGATCCCAAACGAGTGCGTGGCCAGCACTATGACATTGTCCTCAACGGCGTCGAACTGGGCGGCGGCTCCATCCGCATCCATCAGCCCGATGTGCAGAAAAAGGTCTTTGAAGAGGTTCTCCAAATCCCGCCCGAAATTGCGCGGACACGATTCGGTTACATGCTGACCGCCTTCCGTTACGGCGCGCCGCCGCACGGCGGAATCGCGCTCGGATTTGACCGTCTCTGCGCCATCCTCTGCGGCTCCAGCAACATCCGCGACGTTATCGCGTTTCCCAAGACGGCCAAGGCGGTGGACTTGATGACCAACGCCCCGGCGGAAGTCGAACCGAAACAACTCCGCGACCTGCACATCAAACTCGACGTCGAAACCTGACCCGACAACCTACCGGGCTTCGTCGGGGGCGGCCGGTTTGGCCGTCTTAATATTGGTGGTTGGCTTGTTGGTGGAAGTGGCCGATGGCGGGGTTGTGGAAGCCGGTTTGGACGGAACAACGTTGGTCTTCGGAGACGCGGGTTTCTGCGTCGGTTTTGTGGTTTTCGACTCTGCCGGCGCCGTCACAGAGGGCGGCGGAGGCGTGTAGGTCTTTTTCGAGAGAGAAGCATACTTGGCAGGAAGCCCGGCCGGCGCTCCCTCGAGCCAGCGAATGGCCAGCACACTCACGCCGGGACGGAACGATTCGGGAAGAAACCGGTTGACCTGGGTGAGACGCAACTGGGCGGTTTCAATCTTGCCGCTGGTGCGGGAACCGTAGTTGACGCCGAAAAACATCTGGCCGTCCACCAACACAAGTGCTTGGGCGCCGAGTTCGCGAGCTTTCTGAACCAAAAGCGGCATGTGTTGCTCTTCGGGCTGTGCATAAAATGGGCTTTCAATGCGAAGTTCACATACAATGTCATAGGGCACGGGCGGCAGCGAATTGAAGATGGGCAGGTCGTATTTGACGTTGACAATGCTGCCTTCGAGGACGGGCCAGTTCTGTTGTTCACCGACGTAGGGGCGGACGACGGCCGTGGCGCAGCCGAGTGCCAAAGACAGGGGTAATATCAACAGAAAGTTCTTCATGCTCTATACCTCATGGCTGATGTTGCTTTCCTACCACTCACCGATACCGCTACGCATAACACAAGTGAGGACAACTTGTGAAGCGCAAAACTTTCAGCTCCCCAAAGGGATATTACGGAGTGGCGGGGGCGGGCTGGCTTTTGCGACGTGGCCGACGCGCTGGTTTCTCGGTGGTCAGACGGCTGATCACGCCCATTTTGCGGAACTTTTGGTAACGAGCTTCCAGTAGTTCGGAGGTCTTGAGCGATTGAAGTTTTTCCAAGTGTTTGAGAATGCTCCGTTTCACGGCGGCTGCCGTGGTGTCGTAGTCTTTCTGGGCGCCACCCAACGGTTCCGGGATGATCTCGTCCACAACGCCGAGTTCCAAGAGGTCTTTGGCGGTCAGTTTCAGAGCCTGAGCTGCCTGCGGAGCGTTGGCGCGATCCTTCCAGAGAATGGCAGCGCAACCTTCCGGGGAGATGACGGAATAATAGGCGTTTTCAAGGATCAACACGCGGTCGCAGACTCCGATACCGAGGGCGCCACCGCTGCCGCCTTCACCGATGACCACGGCAATTAACGGTGTCTTCAACAGCATCATCTCCCGCAGGTTGACGGCAATGGCTTCGGCAATGTGGCGTTCTTCAGCCCCGATGCCGGGGTAGGCACCGGGGGTGTCAATGATACAGAGGATGGGGAGATCGAATTTCTCGGCCAATTGCATCAGGCGGAGGGCCTTGCGGTAACCTTCGGGATGGGCACAACCGAAGTTTCGCATCAAATTTTCCTTTGTGTCACGGCCTTTTTGTTGGCCGATGACCATAAATCGTTGGCCTTCAATGGTGGCAAATCCTCCGACGATGGCGTGGTCGTCAGCAAACCGTCGGTCTCCGTGCAATTCGATGAAATCGGTGGCGATTCGCTGGAGGTAATCGAGGGTGTATGGCCGCCGGGGATGCCGTGCCAATTGGACCCGTTGCCAGGGGGTGAGTGTGGTGTAGATATGTTTTTTTGTGGCTTCAAGTTTTTCCTCGATAGCCTTGATTTGCGCCGACAGGTCAATTTTCTGTTCTTGCGCCTGTTTGCGCAGCGAATCGAGGGTTTGTTCCAGTTCGACAACCGGTTTTTCAAAATCCAGTGTGAAAATTCTCATGGTTTTTCAATTAATCATGGATGGTAACAGGAGTGCCTGTTGGCAACAACACATACAATTCAGCCACATCGTCGTTGAGCAGGCGAATGCATCCCGCGCTGGACTGCTGGCCGATGGAGTTGGTTTCCCATGTGCCGTGGATGCCGTAACGCGGGATGTCCAGCCCGAGCCAGTGTGTGCCGAGAATGTTTTCGGGATCGCCAAACGGAATGGTCCGCCCGTCCGGGCGATACCAGGGCGGTTTTTCGATGCGGCTCACGATTTTGAATTCTCCCGACGGGGTACGATTGAATTGACCCGTTCCGACCCGATAACGTTTGAAAAATTTTCCGTTGTCGGTGACGGTCAGGGTGTTGGCGGTCTTGCTGATCAGTACGGCGAACTTACCCTGGTAGATCCGGAGACGGTCGCCCACGCGAATCATGTCACTGGTTCGTCCATTGGATTTCTTGATCAATTCAATGGTGGTGCCAAACTTTTTGGCCAGTTTACCGAGGGAATCGCCTTCCACAATGGTGTAGTCCACTTTTTCAGGTGCCGCAGCAGGGGTGAACACAATCTGCGAGTTCAGTTCGCCCAACAAAGTCAACACATTGTCGGGCGCATTGGTGGCGGCAGTCAGTGGCTGGAGTAGGTCGCGGGCATCCGCAAGTTTCCCGGCCGCCTTCAACGCCAGCGCCTGTTGGAGAATCATCGCGGTCGGATCGGGCGCGGGCGGCGCGTTGGTGGCAATGGGAGCGGAAGACGGTTCTATTGTTTTCTCCACGGAAGGGGTGGCTTGGGTGGGGGAACGGTCACAGCCGGTCAGCCAGAGGCAGAATAATATCAGAAAAAGAAGGGCCGATTTCATGTTTGGAGGTCGCGCACCACCAGCGCCATGGAGGGATAACGGCGGTTGACGTCTTTTTCGAGGCATCGCAGGATGACCCTCTCGATGGTGGGAGGGATGTCGGGGAGATAAGCGTGCAACGGTTTGAGGTGGGTATTGAATTGGGTGTATTTTTGTACCATCTCGGCGCGGCTTTCTCCCGTAACCGGTTTCCGCCCACAAAGCATTTCGTATGCGGTGATACCAAAAGAGAAAATATCGGCTCGTTCATCCACCGGTTCGCCAAAAATCTGTTCCGGCGCCAGGTAGGCGAAGGTACCGGAAAGCACCTTCGCCCGTTCGGGTTGAGAAGGGCGGGGAATGGCAAGGTCAAAATCGGTGATTTTGGGTTCCATGTTCCCCGAAAGAAGAACATTTTCCGGTTTAAAATCCATGTGGAGAAAGCCTTTTTCGTGAACATGTGCAAGGCCCATTGCCATGCCAAGTAGAAGCCGACGACGCTCGGTGGCCAGAACCGGGTCGTTACGCAGGATGCGGTCCCGAAGATTACCGCCAGTGGCGTATTCTAACAGCGCGAACCGTTGACCATCGTGTTTTCCATACTGGAAAAGACGGATAACATTGGGATGATTGAGCCGGTTGAGCACTTCACAGCCCCAGCGGAAACGACGACTGGAACGCCAACTGAAACGAAGATGCGACAAAAGCACCCGCAACACAAACTGGTGCCCATTGGAATCGCAAACAAGATAAATATCGGCCATCCCACCGTGAAGCAGACGCTCCAAAACGGTGTAACCGGCAAACGTTGTTCCGTTGGCTAGCATATCGTTGCGGCAACGGTAACCAACCCCCCTTCGTTTTGCAACGCTAATGCTTGCCACCATAATTAGCAAAACTGAGATGGATCCCTTTGACTCAAACTCATCCGGAAACCCTCCTGAAGGTTATCATGGCACAAACCAGATGAACGATGCCTGTAAAGATGTCCCCACGGTATTCGTGACGCACCACGAGGTGGCGAAACCATTGCAGCCACGCATTCGTCCGCTCGATGATCCAACGCCGGACA
>Ga0207433_10009591_pt1 | contig 15351 bp, 6 predicted proteins | sample YelNatPaOPGAMG01_FD_187559 | JGI IMG/M metagenome (GOLD analysis project Ga0207433, IMG submission 187559) | Hot spring thermophilic microbial communities from Obsidian Pool, Yellowstone National Park, USA - OP-RAMG-01 (SPAdes) (version 3) | ecosystem: Environmental > Aquatic > Thermal springs >... | reverse complement strand
TATAAAACTTTCAACTGACTTAAATTCTTGCAAGCCCCTCCCGTTTGCAGAAACCGGGTTAACAATTATACAGATTTTTTCCATAAGATAATTTTAACAGAAAATCTTTTAAAGCAATAACATTTTTTTGAAAATTGAGAAATTAAATGCTAAATATATTAAAGGCGGAGATCTCTCGCTTCGCTCGAGATGACCACGAGACCGTCACCCCGAGGAGCGTAAGCGACGAGGGGTCTCCTCCTCCCGTAGTCACCCCGAAATGTCGTTCTGAGGGGTCTCCTCTTTTCAGTGGAGGAGGTGAACTGACCCTCCTCCAACTCCACCCAAGAAGAAACAGAGTAGATTCTTCGCTTCGCTCGGGATGACTGGGTGGGTCATCCCGAGGAGCGTAAGCGACGAGGGATCTCCTCTTTTAACTCTTTTTCCGTTTTTTATGTAACCTTATTTAAAAAGGAAATTTTCTCATATAATATACTTGATGAAAAACTTTAGTTTTAAGAGAATAATTTTTATCTTGATTTTACTGGTTGTATTTGTTGGGCTTTTGCCAGGTGGAGTATCTGCAGAGACTCCGGGCGAGACACTTAAAGATATGGGATATGTGGTTGGATTTGCTGATGGAAAAATCCACGAAGATTATCTTATGAAACAGGGTGAACTTGTTGCGCTTGTTTCAAGATACATAAGATTTAACTTAATCCCAAAAGAGTATAAATTTTTGGACGAAAAGAACGGCTTTGATAGATTTGTTAATAAAGTTTACAACTTTCTTGTAAACGCATATTATAATACAAAAGAATTCTTCATAAGAACTTATTATGAATTGACGGGAAAAGAGATATACCCTGGTGTTAAAAGAGAGCATTACTTGTTTAATTCAATTGTTATCCTTCGCGCTTATGGTTTTCAACTTCAAGAAGGGATTGATGTGAATGCAAAGTTAACTTCTGAGGACTTTTTTAATATTCTTTATGGAATGCTTGGATTCAATGAAAACGAATTTGTAAATAGCGAAGATGTTCCTTTAATCGAAAAATACAGGATAATCTTTGCACTTCATGGTAAAAGAAATTCGCCAATTCTTTCAAAGAAGGGTTATCTTACACGAGGAGAAGCCTTCGAGGAATTTTTACGACTCATACAAACGGGTAGTTAGTGTGTAAAATTTTTACACAGTGTGTAAATTTTACACAGTTTATTGAGTAAATTAGGAATTATTCTTTAACGGCAAAATAAATTGTGCACAATTCGTCAAAATCCTATAAAGCATTGCAAATACAATATTGGATGAGGTTTATCGTCTTAACATCTCAACGTTTTGGCACGATTTTTGCATAATAATAAGTGGAAGGTTGTAGTAAGTTGAAAGTTGCACCTTTCCTTGCAAGGAAAACTTGCAAGAAGCACCTTGAAAACTGAAGAGAGTAACGGTAAGCATAAGAATAAGTTATTAATTTAGCCGAGTAATTTTTACACTATATAATGATACTGTCATTCCAAACATCCTCTTCTGTCATTTCGAACGAAGTGAGAAATCTCCTCTTTTAACTGCGGAGATTCCTCGCAAAGTCGGCTTGGAATGGCAAGAACAAGCGGCTCGGAATAATGGCGGTTTTTACTGCTTTTGGGTGTTGGAGGCATTTTGCAAACTGGCGCTAAGGTTTTGGTCACTTAGCACAGGCAAAAGCCTTCAGGATTCAAAGGTAGTTTAAAAATAATAAATAACTCACTTAAATGTGGAGGTGAGATTTGGAACAAAATCCACGAAAAGTAACAAAAACTAAAAAATTTATCGCTTTGAAAGGAGGCGAAAGACTTTATGAAAAAACTAATTAACATTGTTGTTGCACTTACAATGCTTCTTTCTCTTATTGCACCATTCAGAGTGCAAACAGCAAGTGCAGCATCTGTTACAAAGCAAGCAGACTATCTTCCCTATGGATGGACAATCTTCACTGCTAATGGTGCAACAGGTGCCGGAACTAACCCAGTAGTCCATAGCAAGACAGAAGCTAAGTATGTTTACTACACAATGGGTGACATCATCCAGGGAAATGGTGGAACGCCTGGTGGTCAGGTAGCACTTGTTGGCTATGGACCAGATAATACTTTTGGTACTGCAGACGATGTTGTTGTATCAGTTGCTCCAGTTGCAAGTGATACATACGGAACATTTGCAATTGCTACATCCTCAGTCCCACAGGATGGTGCCTATGCAATAAGAGATTACACAAACAATCAATTAGGCTCTGTGTTAGTGTCTAACATTTATATTATGTACAGATTCTCTGTGGATCAGAAATCACTTACCTACAACTGCTCTGCACAGACAATCTCAGGTTGGGTATTTAGAGGTGACGGAACTGGTGCAGCATATAACTCAAGCATAAAACCTGCTGGTGATCAAACAACACCATATACTACATATGTTCATGTAATTTATCCTTCAGGAAAAGATGTTTATACTTCAGTGCTTGCAAATGGACAATTTGCACTTTCAGTCAATGTTGATGAGAAAGGTGTTTACAGAATTTATGTTGAAGATAACTATGGTGACCCTGCAAATCCTGGTGGCGGTTCAACCGAATTCGGATTCATTTATGCAGAACTTCCAACTGGAAAACTGAGCATTACTCTTTCAACTTATGTCGATCCTACATACCTCTATGACACAACAACATTCCAGCAAGAAGTAGTCCTTCGTGCGGTTGACCAAGACGGAGACCCAGTAAGTGGAGCAACATTCTCCATTTTAAGTGGTTTTGCTAACTATTCTGTCTTTGAAATTGCCCCAGGCTTCTACAAAGTAGTTGGTATAAAGTCTTCTTCTGCAGGTATCGCTAACTTCCAGGTGCAATCAACAGTTGGCGGGGCAAATTTAAAATCTAATGTTGTGAGCATTCCATTCAAGGCGTTATCTGACTTTAACCCTGTTGTGAGCGTTGATGTGTATAACGTAGGAGAAACTACTCCGCCTCATCAATATTCAGTAACTGAATATACATATGATACACTTCCTTGCACAGTCGGATACTCACTTGTTATAAAGCCAGGAGTATTTGATGTCAAATCCGGATATATGATTTATGATGTTTCTGCAACAGTTGATGGTCCTGTCTCTGAAATTGAAGATACAACACCTGTCGATATGCTTCCTTCCTGGAGCAATAGTACAACCCCTCTTTCTGCAGCTTCGAATGTTGTAACTACAGTTGGAGATCCTAAATTCCACACTTGGAATACTCCATCCAATCAGGTTAGTGGAACTGGTATTGTTTATGATGGGTTCTACAGCGGTAAAGATAATTACCTTGTAGCACCTCGTTATCTTGTAACTGGTCCTGGCACTATTTCAGTAACAATTAACCAGACAACCTGGAAGCAGGTTGATGGAACAATAAACCTTGATAAATATAATGCATGCTGCGATCCACAAACTGCAACATTCAAGATTTGTGATATAAGCGGTTGCGATGTTACACCTGAACCAACATCTATAACAGTTGGCACACCAACAGATATAAAGGTTAATGTCACTTCTAAAGGACTTAACTGCGGTTGCAATATGATCGTCCACATAGTTCCTACTTGGACAACTTACGGTGATTTCTTTACTCTTGCAAATGGGCAGAAAGTACCAGATCTCTGGTATAATATTTCTGGTACATCATTCCCTAATATGCCAGTTGGCATCTCTTCATTCGGGCTCTCTTCTTATGGAGCGAGTGTTGATTTAGCAGGAGGAACTGTAACATTCAAAGGCGTAACAGCAAATTACTGTGATTATCTTAAGGTTGAGGTATTTACCTCAGTTACTACGACCTGTCCAAATGGGACTTTCTGGAAATTTGCATTTGTAGACCCTTATGCAATTTATGTAGGTGTTCCTACTCAAAAACTCAGCTACTCTATCGTTGGGCAAACTGGTAGCGACAATCAATATCTTGTTGCTGGCGTTCCTGATACAGTTGTAATTAGCGGATTTGTTCCTAACGCTTCATTGTATTATTTGAGGATGGATTTAGCAGGAGATGGATCTCTCTACTACAATACTGATACGACTTACACTGCGCAGGATAATGGCGATGGGACTTACACAATCCAGTTAACACCGCCACCGTCTGTATTCGGTACTGCTTATCCTAATAAGATTAAGATTGCACTTAGAGTGAATGATTACGATACACACCACTGCAAGACTGTAGGATATGTTGAAATTCCAGTAAAGGCTCCAACATATGAAACTACACTTACAGTTGGTTGCGGCAAGACAATTCCAAATGATAACATCATAACCGAAGGCTTTATCGAGAAACTCACTCTTACAAAACTTGTTGACCCAAGAACCGGAAAGAATCTTACACCTTCTGCTCTTAAAGTTTCTGCACTTACTTCTTCAAGCGAATGTTACCTACCAACTGCCTGGGTTGATTATGCACCTTGCGAAGGTTGCTCAACAACCGCAATTAATATCATTGCAGTTGATAATCCTAATGTAAATGCTGATCCAAAGATTAGACCTTATATTACACTCAATGGTGTAAATGTGAGACTTTCCAGCGCTGTAATGAAGGTTGTTCCAGCAACAGTTACTCTTTCGCCTAACAAAGATATTCCTTATCCAGGACCAGCCGATGGAACGCTCTTAACTCTTACAGCAATTGACGCTCACGGTGTAGGACTCTGCGGAAGAGCAAGTGGAATTGGTGAGTATGCAGGATGCTGTGGTATTTGGACAAGTCGATTCCCCAACACGGATGAAAATGGTAAGACTTCACTTAAGTTCAAGCCATCTGCAGCTGCCTGGTTCTTTGCAACATTTGCAAATGATATTGATACCTCAGACTGGGTAGTATTCAGTAGCACAATCCCAGTATATATGCAGAAACATGTAGATATTGTTAAGTATGGTGGAATTTCTATTAAATTTGGAACTACTTATGTTGAACCTCCAAAGGATACAACTCCTCCAACACTTACCGTAACTGCACCAGCTGATAAGTCAACAGTTGATACTCCAACTGTGAGGGTCGCTGGTTCAGCGAAAGATGATGTTGGTGTAACAGTAGTTTCTGTAAACGATGTTCCAGTAACGCTATTGCCAGATGGCTCATTTGCAACAACAGTTACACTTGCAGAGGGTGATAATACTATCGTAGTTAAGGCATTTGATGCTGCAGGTAATGTGGCAACACAGACCCTTACTGTCACCTATAAGAAACCAGCACCAACCGGAACAAAGATTGTTTTGAGAATTGGTTCTGATGTAATGACAGTTAACGGCAAGGTTGTCCAGCTTGATGCAGCACCAGAGATTAACAACGGTAGAACCTTCTTACCACTCAGAGCAATTGCCGAGGCATTTGGTGCACAAGTAACCTGGGTACCTGAGACACAGGGTATCACAGTTGTTCTTGGTAACAACCAGATTGGTCTCCAGATTGGAAACAACACTGCAGTAGTGAACGGAAATGTTCTCTCCATCGTTCCTCCATACATTAAGAACGGAAGAACAATGGTTCCTATCCGTGTTATTGCAGAAGGCTTTGGTGCACAAGTTGAGTGGGATCCTGTTAACTACATCGTAACAATCACAATGCCATAAGACTCATAAACTGAGTCTCAAGCCCCCCGGTTTTCGGGGGGCTTTTTTTAATATCCGAAGGGGGTCAGTTCATCCCTTCGGAGTTTCACCCAAAGGCAAAAAATCATCAACATCGTTATTCTGAACGAAGTGAGGAACCTCCCAATATTGGGAAGGGAAAAAGACCCCTTCCCAACTAACCCCAGAAAAGACTTTAAATCCTTTATGGGAAGAGTTGGAGGAGGAAAAGTACCCCCCTCAATTGAACGGAGGAGACCCCTCGCAAAGTCGGCTCGGGGTGACGGTCGTGGGGGTCATTCCGAGGGCTTTAGCCCGAGGAATCTCCGCCGTTAAATCGAAGGGGTTAAAAGACCCCCTTCGAACTTCCTCCATTAAACAGAGGAGACCCCTCACTGCGTTCGGGGTGACTAAGTAGGGAACAGAGGAGACCCCTCACTGCGTTCGGGGTGACGACGGGCTTGGAGATCCCTCAGAAAGGCATTTCGGGGTGACAGAGGAAGAGGAGGTTTTTAGGGGGAGTGTTGAAGGGAGTCCTCTCACTCCCTCAAATTTGGGTCGAGGTGATATGCGCAATTGGAACTTCCGAAAGACATCTTGTGTTGGATGGAAGCGCTATTTGCTTTTTATTATAAATGTTCTATAATATTGACAGACTTTATTTTGGAGGTTAAAGATGAAAATAAGTTCCTGGAAAAAGATTTGTACATTATTAGTTGCAGTGGCTATCTCCTTTGGCCTATTCTTTCCCTTTGGTTTAGTTTTGGCTACAACAATTACAAATGTACAAGTAAATGTATACCCTCCTTCACCTCTTGTTAATGCACAATATACGATTACGTTCCAAAGTGACTTTAATGCTACTTCCCAGCAAATCACAATTAGCGGATTGCAGGCAAGCCAGGGGCCACTCAATCAAAATACCAGTTTGATTACTGTTAATAATCAAACAGTTACGGCACTTTGTGTATTCAATGGCAGCAGTGTCTCCATTTTTATATCTAACGCGAATATAAACAATGGAGTTAATACAATTTCCATTCCTTCGTCTGTTGGTATTTATAACCCGATTGCGGGGACATATCAAATAAGCTTGACTGTGGGAAGCGCATCACCAGCTCTTTCTAATTATTATCAGATAGGTGCCTCTCAGATTTCAAATCTTACTGTTCAGGTAACGCCACTACTCAAAGGTGCAAGCGCCCAATATCAACTCACTTTTAAAACAAGTGCTAATGGTATGCTCACTGCTAACACAAATAACATTTATGTTCAATTTCCTCTAGACACAGGTTTACCAAATACAATTCCTGGAAGTTATGTAACGGTCAATGGTATTCCATGCAGTGGCACTTTAAATGTTGATACGATAAATAGAACTTTAACAATACCTGTTCCTCTGAACATATATGGTAATAACAATGTTACTGTAATTATTTCAAGCCAGGCAGGTATAATTAATCCCTCTACATCAGGTCCTTACACGCTTACAGTCTGGACAACAACCGATTCAACATATACAATCTCTAACACTTACAATATAAGTTCGTCTTTTGTTTCCTCTGTTACTGTTTCTCCTGATCCTGCTACCGTTGGGGCGGTTGCTGAGTACACAATACAATTTACTACAAGTAACGAAGGGGCATTAACGGCAAATTCTCATACGATAACAGTGAGTTTTCCTTCGGAAATGTATGTCCCAAATACAGGATTTCAACCCTCTTATATTTCAGTAAATAATCAAACTTGTAGCAGTGTAACTGTAACTTCTAATACGCTTGTAATTAAAACACCTGTAAGCATCAATGCAAACAGCAGTGTAAAAATTATAATTTCTAAGTCTTTTGGAATTAAAAATCCTTCAAAAGCAGGTTCTTATAAGATTACTGTAAGTACAAGCAAAGATCTGAGCCCTGTTGAGTCGCAGAATTTTTCGATTACCGCAACAACCCTTTCCGATGTTTATGTTGTTGTTACTCCTCCTATAATTAATGAAAGCGCTTCTTATATGATTCAATTTGTTACAGGCTCGGAAGGGACACTTACCGGAAATGATTTTATTAAAATTACATTCCCAACGGGCACTTATATTCCCCAGAATATTCAAAGTTCTTCGGTCTCTATCAATGGTTCAACCGCCCTATCTATTCGAAGTTCCCCTTCTGATTACTCAATAACAATTACTCTTCCTCAGAATTTTCTTCTTTCGGCAGGAGGAAAAGCAATTGTTTCTATTTCTTCTTCAGCGGGCATTAAAAATCCTTCTACTGCGTCAGATAATTATTATATTAGCGTTTCAACATCAAAGGAACAGACGCCTGTAAAATCAAAAGTTTATTCAATCTATGGAGCGCCTACCACGACTTTATTAGTAACTCCTGCATCACCCGATGGCAAGAATGGCTATTATATTTCAAGACCACAAATTACATTAAAACTTAACGATATTCCTGGTATTTCTGCTTCGATTTATTATCGGATTGATCAAGGAGACTATTCTGTTTATAGTGCCCCTTTTACCTTGGAAGAGGGGGTACATACTATTTACTACTACAGCAAAACTGCCTCTGGACTAAAGGAGCAAGAAAAATCAGCGCAGTTTAAAGTCGATGTTACACCTCCAGCTTTATCTATTATGTCTCCCAGAGATGGTGAAACAGTCCATCAGAATCCGGTTCAGGTGAAAGGGACAACAGAAGTAGGAGTTAACCTCCTACTGAATGGTCAGCAGGTTGCAGTGGATACCAGTGGAAATTTTTCATATGCCTTTTCTGCAGCGGAGGGTGTTAACAACATAGAAGTGGTTGCAACAGATATTGCTGGTAACACTAAAAAGATACAGTTGAGTTTTATTTTTTCTTCAAAAGTTGTCATATTGTTGCAGGTTAATAATAAGAAGGCCTATGTGAATAGTGAAGAGATAACTCTTGATGCATCTCCATTTGTATACAAAGGAAGGGTAATGGTCCCGTTGAGATTTCTTTCTGACTCACTACATGCAGTGGTTGAGTGGGATAAGATTTTTAGAATTGCTACCGTAACCTTGGGTAATTCTATAATAAGAGTTCAGGTTGGAAATAATACTGCTGATGTGGGAGGTAACGCGGTAACATTAGATGTCCCTCCAATTGTTGTAAACAGTAGAATTTTTGTTCCAATACGCTTTATAAGCGAAAATTTTGGTGCTTTGGTTGAATGGGATGATAAAATGCAAATTGTAAAAATTACATATCCAAAACCTTAGGAAGGAGAGTGAAATATGAAAAGTAAGTTCTTTATCTTAATTGTTATTTTATCAATTTTCTTGTCTACTATTTCCCTTGATACAGGTTATGTGAGGGCTACAATTTCTACTCCATATGTTGAAGTGACTCCTAATGTGGTAAACCAGAATGCTGACTACAAAATTATTTTCACTGTAAATCAGAGTTTGCCATACCTTGCTAAAATAACTGTTGTTTTCCCTGTGGGGACTGGAATTCCTTGTAGTTCTTGTAATCCCTATATTCCTGCAACTTCTTTATCGGTCAACGGAATAACATGCACTCAAAACGGCATAGGGAATACAACTGCAAGAACTGTGGATATATATACCCCGATTTCTATATCTCAAGGCACCCAGATTACTCTCTTCATTTCAAGGACAGCAAGGATAACTACACCATCTGCTGAGGGAACCTATACATTGCAAGTCTCTACTGCAACAGAGCCAGATTTAGTTACCTCTCAACCATTTAAAATCGGAAAAAGTCAACTATCTAAACCAAAAGTGACACTAAGTAATACTATTGCATCTCGGAATTCTGCATACACACTTACATTTAATGCAGGTCCTGTTTATAATCTTTATGAGGGGTCTGATTCAATTAAAGTCATATTCCCTAAGGGAACTTATATTCCTCCAGTGATAAAGAGCGGAAGTATTATTGTAAACAGTGTGCCCGTGGCTAAGGATGTAACTTGCGAAGAAAATTTAATCAGTGTACCTCTGCCAGTGAATATTTCTGCTGGTGCAAGTATTACTTTACAGTTTACTTTAGACGCAGGAATTAAAAATCCACCCGATGCTGGTATAAAAACGCTTACTGTTAGTTCAAGTAAGGACCCGATCGATGTAGAATCAGAACCCTATGAAATTATTGATATTTCAAGTTCTAAAACAACGATTGTGATAACACCCCCTTCTCCAGATGGAGAAAATGGCTGGTATAAAAGTTTGCCAATTGTTGCTTTTATTCCTCGGCTTCCATCTGATAGTGGGGCTGTTGTTTACTACAAGATTGACCGGGGCGATTTTTCTGTTTTTTCAATACCATTTACAGTGCAGGAAGGAATACATACAATTAGTTATTATACAGTGAACACAAACAACGAGACCGAGCCTGTTCAAAGTAAGGAAATTAAAGTAGACGCTACTCCTCCTGTATTGGAGATAACTGAACCTCAAGATAATGTAAAAATTGCAAGCAAGAATTGCACCATTAAAGGAACAATCAGTGATATCTCAAAAACTAAACTTCTTGTTAATGGCGAAGAGGTAAATATTTCTGATTCGTCTTTCGAAATTGTAGCGAATCTTAAAGAGGGATTGAATACTTTCAATTTTATTTGCATAGATGAGGCTGGAAATCAAACTTCTAAGAATTTGAACATCACTGTAAGCACAAAGGTCCCCAAGATATCCATTTCAAGCCCTGTAGATATGAGCGAAGTTAGAGAAAACTATGTAAACATAAGTGGATCTATTGATATTCCAGGGACCTTAACAATAAATGGGGAGGTAGTGCCTGTTAAAGATGATGGAAGTTTTGTTTATACGCTTCTCCTCGATAATTTTAAGAAGGGACTTGTTTTAATAAAGGTTATTGCTACATCTACAGAGAGCGGACTTTCAGCAACCAGAAATATAATAATAGTATACAATCCAAAACCGAAAGAGATAATAGTTAAATTGGTAGTTGGTTCTAATAGTGCAGTTGTGAATGAAAATGTTACAACTCTTGATGCCCCACCCTTTATTGACCCAAAAACGAATAGGACACTTGTCCCTGTAAGGTTTATTTCCGAAGCCTTTGGCGCAGATGTTCAGTGGGATAGCTCTTTAAAAGTTGTGACCATAACTCTTAACGGAAAAGTTATAAGATTACAGGTTGGAAATACTCAGGCGATCGTTGGAGGAACATTTGTTTCCCTTGACCAGCCACCTGTTATTGTTAATAAGCGCACATTTGTCCCAATTCGCTTTATTGCTGAGACATTTGGGGCGGATGTTCAATGGGATGAGACAACAAAAACTGTTACAATAGTTTATAAATTGCCATAAGAGAAGTTAGAATTTTCTAAAGGTATGAAGAGGATATGTACAGTTATTTTGTTACTGTTTTTGGTAGTTCCTTCTGGGAGTGGAGTAAAGGCAAGTCCTTCTCTTTCGATTATTGGTGAGTTTCCTTATGCGATTACATCTATCTTTGTAGAAAACGAGAAAATCCTGGTTGGCACACAAAACGGACTTTATGTTTCAACGGACAATGGGAAAAGTTTTTCGAGTTTTAATAAAGGATTGTCAGATTACAATATTACTGGAATTGCAAAGGTCTCTAATAACTTTTTTATTGGCACCCGAGAAGGCGGACTTTACTATGGAAATTTAGAAACTAAGGCATGGATTAGTCTTTCCGATAGAGTTGATTGTCCAACAGTTACCTCTGTAAGTTCCGAAGGAAACACAATTTATGTTACATCTATTTGCAGTGGTTTTCATGTCAGTTTTGATGGCGGCAAGACCTGGACTGAAAGAAATGGAGGACTTCCTACACTTAAGACGACTTCCTTCGTAAAAACTCCATCTCACAGGTGTTTCCTTGGAACAGATGGATACGGGCTATTTTATTCGGATAATCTTGGTGAAAGTTGTAACTGGGTTACGGTATTCAAGGATTATACAATAACATCAATATCATACCTTGGCGACACGGTATTTGTAGGGACTAATTCAGGTTTATTTTCAAGTTCGATAGACAGAATAAATTTTCAAAAGCTGAATTTTATAGGAGGAAATCCTTATATTACGCACCTTGTAAATATCTCTAATAGGCTTTTTGTATCTGTCCGTTATGTAGGGCTGTTTGTAAGTGTGGATGGGGTGAATTTTTACGAGATTTTTAACGATGATATAAACTCGCCAAATACAGTATTTTTTGATGATTCAACGAAATCTGTTTACATTGGTGGTGCCTCAGGGAGGTTATACAAATTTGATATTGCAAAACCATTTCTTCTTGTGCCCACAGTAATAAATCTTGGGGATATAAGAAAAGGGGAAAACACGCAATTTAAGATTACATTTCTAAATGCAGGATTATCAAAAATCAACGGCTCAATTACCGCTCCATACTTTATAAAACCTGCGTCTTCGAATTTTACTGATAGCACAACAGTTATATTTACTCTTGATACCTCAAGCCTGAAAGTAGATAAGTATGCAGTACCTCTGAAATTTGAATATAATGGTGATTCGGCGTTATCATATGTTTCTTTTAACCTTATTCCACAGACATTAATAACAGTAAAACTTACAATTGGCTCAAATATTGCCTATGTTAATAACAATAAATTTACCCTTGATGCACCACCCTTTATCGACCCGAAAACGAATAGGACACTTGTCCCTGTAAGGTTTATAGCAGAAGCATTTGGTGCAGATGTGCAGTGGGACAGCACTCTTAAGGCTGTAACAGTTATACTTGGAAATAAGAAGGTTGTTCTACAGATCGGTAAAAGCGTTGCCTATGTAAATGGCAATTCAGTTTCAATCGATCAGCCCCCCATTATTGTCAATGGAAGGACAATGGTGCCTGTAAGGTTTATTTCAGAATCACTCGGGGCATCTGTTAATTGGAACAGTGAAAAGAAGACTATTACCATAACTTTTAAAAAGGAGGGGTAAGCCCCTTTTTATCATAGCTTTTGTTTATTGTTAAACAAGGGTAGCCCATTTTCAGAGACGATATTGAGCAATTTGCAAATAACAATTTTTTGGTTACAATGAAGTGAAGGTAAAAATGGAGGAAAGAGTATGAAAAAAGGAGTTATTTTGTTTTTAATTTTATTTTTTGTTTTTTATTTTTATCCTTTTGGATTCTTTCACGAACTAACAGCAGAGACTACTCCAATTTGGCCGATGTTTCGTTATAATGCACAGCATATAGGTGGCTGTCCGTATGATACTGCGGGAAATAATGGAGTACTTGTATGGAAATTCCGAACTAACGCATTAATACACTCTTCCCCTGCCATTTCTTCTGATGGAACAATCTATATTGGCTCGGAGGATTGGTATCTCTATGCAATTGATCCCAACGGGAAAGTTATGTGGAGGTATCAGACAAGCGGGGCAATTTACTCTTCCCCTGCCATTTCTTCTGATGGAACAATCTATATTGGCTCGGATGACCACAATCTCTATGCAATCAATCCTAATGGGACACTAAAGTGGAAGTTTGAAACGAACAAGGCAATTTACTCTTCCCCTGCCATTTCTTCTGATGGAACAATCTATATTGGTTCAAATGACCATTATCTCTATGCAATCAATCCTAACGGAACATTAAAGTGGAAGTTTGAAACAGATAAGGAGATTCAATCTTCTCCTGCTATTGGGGTTGACGGGACAGTTTATACGGGTTCTGATGATGGCTACTTCTATGCAATTCACCCAGATGGAACACTCAAATGGAAGTATCAAACAAATGGGCCAATCTACTCTTCCCCACTAATTTCTCTGGATGGAACGATTTATGTGGGCTCGCGTGACCATTATCTCTATGCAATCAATCCTAATGGGACACTAAAGTGGAAGTTTGAAACAGGGTGGGCAATTTACTCTTCCCCTGCCATTTCTTCTGATGGAACAATCTATATTGGCTCGGATGACCACAATCTCTATGCAATCAATCCTAATGGGACACTAAAGTGGAAGTTTGAAACAGGTAGTGAGGTTGAGTCTTCCCCTGCCATTTCTTCTGATGGAACAGTTTATGTTGGTTCGGGTGACCATTACCTCTATGCCATTAGTCCGGATAAAACAATCAAGTGGAAATTTAAAACAGGCGATAAAGTTCTTTCTTCTCCTGCAATTGATTCCTACGGGACAATTTACATAGGCTCAGATGATAACTATCTCTATGCAATAGGTAGTTTTCATATAAAGGCCTCTGCAGGTCCTGGTGGCAAAGTAACACCATCTGGGATAGTAAGAGTTAACTATGGGGCAAGCCAGATGTTTTCGATTTTGCCGGATGCAGGCTATCATATTAAAGATGTTATTGTTGATGGAGTATCTGTGGGTGCAGTTTCGACATATACATTCACAGAAATGAAGGCCAATCATACTATTTTTGCGACTTTTGAAATAAATGCCTATACTGTTAAGGTTTCAATCAAGGGAGGAAATGGGACTGTTTCCCCCTTAACTCAGGTAATAAATTATGGTCAACCAGCGATTATCAATATATTTCCAGATGTAGGGTATCATCTTGCTACACTTACCGATAATGGAATAGATGTTACGGGCAAAGTTATTAGTAATAAATATACAATTGAGTCAGTGAGGGAGGATCATGAAATCGTTGCAACATTTGCAATAAGCGTCTTTACTATAAAGGCCTCTGCAGGTCCTGGTGGCAGAATAACACCATCTGGGACTATTACTGTTAACTACATTCCAAATCTTACCTTTACAATTACACCAGATGAAGGATATGAAATTAAAGATGTTATTGTTGATGGAGTATCTGTGGGTGCAGTTTCAACTTATACATTTCCAAATATTACTTCTGACCATTCAATAAGCGCAATTTTTATAAAGAAAGTTGTTACAATTATTCTCAAGATTGGAGACCCTTATATGTCCATAAATGGTGTATCTCAAGAGATAGATCCCGGGAGAGGCACAAAGCCTATAATTAAAAATGGCAGGACTCTTGTACCCATTAGGGCAATTATAGAGGCACTGGGCGGAACGGTAGAATGGGAAGAACTAACAAAGGCGGTGACTATAAAACTGAAAGACACTGTGATAAAAATACAAATAGGTAACTCAGTAGCATATGTTAATGGTAGTCTAAAGCCAATTGACCCAGATAATCCAAATGTAAAGCCAGAGATTATAAATGGAAGGACTATGATGCCATTGAGATTTGTTGCAGAGGCACTTGGTGCTCATGTTGATTGGGATGGGACAACAAAGACCATAACAATAACATACAAACCGTAGGAAATTTTTGGGGGGCGAAGAGTCCCCCTCTTGCAATTTTGAAATTTTTTGTTTTTGTGTATTATAGAGTTGAGGGAATTGGTGTGAGGGTGTAGTTTGTAATTTTTGCCGAAAGAAGGTGAGAATGTGGACCTGTGGAAGCATAGGCATGAAGTACATAAGAAAAAAGTAAAGAAACAGGGTGGTTTTACCCTGATAATTGTGCCTCATTATCAAGGTAAAACCGTCCGTATAGTTTTAACGCCATTGAGGATTTATACAATCCTATTCTCGTTTGCATTGGTTGTTGCATTTGCGATTTCATTTGGGGTTTCCTACAGGGAACTTGTTGCTAATGCAAAGTCACCTGGAGTTTATGCAAGTGCTATGAGTACTGAACAGGTACAGCAACTTCAAAGCCTCCAGGATGAACTTGCAAAGACCAAAGCAGATGTAGAAGCCCTAAAGCAATATGTCCTTTCTTTGGGCAAACTTG
>Ga0207433_10009590_pt1 | contig 15353 bp, 21 predicted proteins | sample YelNatPaOPGAMG01_FD_187559 | JGI IMG/M metagenome (GOLD analysis project Ga0207433, IMG submission 187559) | Hot spring thermophilic microbial communities from Obsidian Pool, Yellowstone National Park, USA - OP-RAMG-01 (SPAdes) (version 3) | ecosystem: Environmental > Aquatic > Thermal springs... | reverse complement strand
TTGCCTCAATAATTTTTCTCTTTCCTTCCCTTATTACCATTGCCATTGGCTTTACTATTTTTCTCAAAGCATAAAGGGTTTTCTTTGCATTATATTCTTGGAAAAATCCCATCAAAACATTCAAAATCACAACCAAAATCACCAAAACAAAATCAAAAAATTCGCCAAAAATTAAAGAAATTGCCCCAACAAAAAGCAGAATGTAAATTAAAGGATTTTTAAATTGGGAAATAAAAATTGAAAAAACCTTGAGCTTTTCCTTTTCCAAAACCAAATTCCATCCATATTTTTTTCTTTTTTCCAAAACCTCTTTTTCGCTTAATCCTTCAGGGTTCATTTTTTCAATAAGATTTCACCTTCTTTAGAAATTCTATCCTTATTAGGAATTTTTATTTCCTCAAATTTCTTTTCAAAAATATCTTGCACCAAAACTATCCCCTGAGAAATCAAATCCTTTGCTATAAAATGAGTTACCGAAGGCAAAATTGTTATTGGATAAAGCTGATTTTTCTCAATTAAAAACTCAAGTCCCCCTCCTTTTGGATATTTCCAACCCAACAATTCAACCCCAACACATTCTGAATATTTTATTGCTTCGGTAGTGAATTTTGTGTTTGTGACTAAAACACTTTTGTATTCCAATCTTGAGTTTAAAAATTTTCCTTTTTGGATGTCTAAGAATCTGGCATAGTTTGCTAAAGCAATCTGCAAATCCACTCTTCCTCCAGGTTCGTGCCTAAATTTACATTCTCCAATGTAAACTAAGTTTTCTTTTTTCGCCACAAAATCAATTTCGTATTTCACGCAACTTCCAGGAATTATTTGATTCGTTTTAACCTCGAAACCCTCAAATTCAAAAATTTTTGCCACAAATTTCTCAAAGGGAAAACCAGTAGGTCCCAATTTCTCCATCGCCCTTTTTAAATTGAATTTTATTGCAGATTGAGGAGATTCTTTTAATAAAAGTTCAAAAATTCGATCGAAAATTTGAGAAGTGGAAATTCCATCAAAAACCTCTCTTTCAATTTTCTTTGCAATTTCAAAAGCTAATTCTTTTGAGGCTCCCACATTCCTCGCAGATTGATAAACTTTTTGAAAAGAGAATGGTTCCTTTTCTCCCCTTAAATTAATAACAAAGATTTCTTTTTTCATATTAATGGGTAGCGCAAGAAATGCAGGGATCGTAAATTCTGATTAATGACCTGATTTTTCTAACCCGTTCTTCCTTTTTTAATTTCAAAATTTTTGGCAAAAGAACCTTGAGATCTTCTTCAATGTTGTGCAAAAATTGGGCAGTTGGAGTGATAATGTTGCAATTTGAAATTCTTCCGTTTTTGTCAATTTCGTAATAGTGAAAAAGGGTTCCTCTAGGAGCTTCCAAAGCGCTTAATCCACTTGTCCCCCCAGATGTACATCTGGGGGGATTAACTTCTGACTTTTCTTCTCTAAGTGGCAATTTCAAAATTTCTTTCAATAATTCTTGAGAAATTTCTAAAAAGTGCAAAACCTCAATTGCCTGGGAAAAGAGATTGTGAAAGATATTTTTGAAATATTCCCCTTCGCTGATTTTTCTTTCTTTTAGAAATTCTTCAAATTTTTCTTTTGAATTTTTTGTTAAAAATTTTCCGTTGTTTTTAATTCTTGCAATCGCCCCTACCATATAAGCCTTGCCTCTAAATTTTACTCTTTTTACAGGCGGCGATTTCAAATCTTCCTCAATTTGAACTGAATAAAAATCAGAAAAGGTGAATTTTTCTTCTCCGATTTTGATAATTTTTTCAAGATAATAAGGATAATCTTTTCCGTTAAAAACTGAGGCAAAAAGAGTTTCTCTTTCAAATTCCGGATATTCGATTTTTTTGAGGGTTTCGATTAACAAATTTATATCCTCAATTGCCTGGGGAATTTTTCCCAAAATTTCTTTTAATTTTTCTTTTTCTGGAATTTTGGTAAATCCGCCAACAATCGGAGTTATAGGATGGACTGCTCTTCCCCCAACGACTTTTGCTATTTCGAGAGCTACATTCCTCACTCTCAAAGCTGCTTTTGATTCTTTTTTAAATTTCTTCAAAAGTTCCAAATCGTTTTCGATGTTGAAAAAATCTGGCAAAGAAAGGAAAAACAAATGCAAAGTGTGACTGTAAATAATGTTTGCTGCCAAAAGTAATTTTCTTAAAAGGACTGTTTGCTCTGAAACCTTAACATTTAATGCATTCTCTATCGCAGTGCAAGCTCCCAAAATATGAGGAACAGGACAAATTCCACAAATTCTTGAAACAACAATCGGAACCTCAAAATATCTTCTCCCAATCAAAATTCCCTCAATTTGTCTCAATCCCAAAAGAATTTGAAACTTTAATTCCTCAATTTTTCCAGTTTTTGTTACCTTTGCCCAAAACCCCGCCTCCCCTTCAATTTTATGAATATGAGGTATGGTGATCTTCATAAATTTAATGCTTTTTTCATTTCATTGATTATCACTTTTGAAACAATTCTTCCTCCAAAATACTGAAAATGAATACCATCGAGTGTCCTCGCCAATTTTTTTATTCTTTTTTCGTCATAAAAATAATCGGTGTATTTTCCATTATCGCACAAAACACACCAAATGGGAATAAAAACTGCTTTCTCAAAACTCTCCAATTCTCTCTCGTAAATTTGGTTTAAAAGAAATAGTTTTTGAGCAAAAATCGGATTTCTTACGATGGGCAATCCAATCCAAAAGACAAAACTTCCGTTTTCGTTTAAAACTTCCGCCATTTTTCTTACTCTCTTTCCGTATTCTTTCATCCACTCATCTTGTCCAAACTTTCCATACGGAATCACTATTCCGCCTTGAGGGTTGGTAAGAGCCTGGGCGTCATTTAAACCAAAAACCAAAATAGTAATTGTAGGATTAAATTGTGAAATTAATTGCCCTAATCTGGCTTCCCAGTTAAAATAATCTGGCCTTGAAAGTCCGCTGGAAACTTTCCCTTCTCTTAAAATTTTTGCATTGGGAAACTCTTTTTTCAACTCTTTTTCCAGCATCTCTCCCAATCCCCCACCCGCTGCAACCATCGAATCTCCAACAATTAAAATTCTCATTTCTCCTTCGACAAAAAATTTTTTCTCTTTTTTTAAAATTGTTGACTTTTTCTGTTCCTCAATGATTTGTGTGACTTTTTTTGAATAAGGTAAATTATTTTCCAAATGGGTTTGTTTTATCTCAAGAGTGGAAGTTTGAATCTCTTTTTCTTCTGTTTCTATGGTCGAAGTCACTTGAATTTCTCTTTGGGCTTTTTCACTCTGAAATTCCCCACTTGGGATTTCTTCTTCTTTTTTGGTTGATTGATGTTAGCAAACAGAACAGGCGAGGTTTTCAACTTTAACCAAAAGAGATGTTCTTTTTCAAAAAATGTTTTTAATCCAACTTTTTCTTTTAGGGATTCATAGAAATTGGCAAGGAGAAAAACTGAGACTTTAAAAATATTTCCCCTCGGTCCCTCTGTTTTTTCTTCCCATAGAATAATTTTTTTGGACTGAAAGAATAAAAGAAAATTAAAAAGAAAAGTGAAAAACAATATCACAAAAATTGGAGTTTTGACTTGATTGTTTTGAAACATAATTTTAAAAATTAAAATAAATAAATGAGGGGATTGTATCCGGTGCCAATTTGTAGACTAAAAGAAAAAGTAAAAAAACCCAAGAAATGGCTAAAAAGGAGGGCAACCTGTTTTTAAGAAAAATTAAACTCTCAAAAATTCTTTTTTCAAAAATCATAAACAAAACTCCAAAAATCACAAGGAAAATGAGGTAAAGCTTTATAGGTTCTATTAAAGATGAGGGATAAATTAATCCTTTTAAAATTCCCAGACTGTTTTCGATCTCTTTTGAACCAAAGAAAATCCAGGCAAAGGAGACAAAAGTAAATGTCAAGAAAGTAGAGAAAATTTTCAGTTTTGAGAAATTAAAAAGACGATAGTCTTCCAAGAAATGGGTAAAAATTAAACCCAACCCGTGGATAATTCCCCACAAAATAAAATTAAAAGTGGCACCATGCCATAATCCTATAAAAATCATTACTAAGAATAAATTGAAATATTTTCTTAATCGACCCTTTTGGTTTCCCCCGAGAGGAATGTAGATATAATCTTTTGCCCAACTCGAAAGGGTAATATGCCATCTTCTCCAAAAATCTTTCAGATTTGAGGCCAAATATGGATAATTGAAGTTTATTGGCGTTTTAAACCCTAAAAGGCCGGCAAAGCCCATCGCTAAATCGCTGTAACTACTGAAATCAAAATAAACGATTAAGGAATAAGAAATAACTGAGAGGAAAATTGTTAAGAATGAATGGTTTTCCGGCACGGCAAAAACATCGTCGACCAATTCAGAACTCAACCAACTAGAAAGAATAATTTTTTTAAAAATGCCAATGAGAATGAGGGTGATATTAGTATAGAAATTTTCAATTTTTTCTTTCTTTTTAGCGTTTAATTGAGGAAAAAAATCGCTCGCTCTAACAATTGGCCCGGCAAGTAAATATGGGAAAAAGGCGGCGAAGAGTGAAAATTCTAAAAGGCTTGGATAGGGAAAAACTTTATATTCGAGTATTTCAAAATGGAAAGAAAGAACTCTAAAAACATAAAATGAAAGACCAACGGGTAAAATTATATTTAAAACGGGAAAAGAAAATGGCAAACCTAACTTAGCAAATAGTAATTCGAACGAAGTTCTAAAGAAATCGTAATATTTAAAAACGGCGAGGATGAAAAGATTGAAAAACAATCGCCCCCATTAAAAATAAATTTTTTCTTTTCCCCTCGTAAAGAGCTTTGTTAAAATTTAAAAAGCCCAGAAAGTAGTTTATTAGGGTAATGAAAATTAAAAGAAGAAGGAATGTTTTAGCAAAAAAATAGTAAAAGAGATAACTTGAAGCCAAAAGAAATATTTGCCACCAAGCGTTCCATTTTTTAAAAAACCAATTGAAAACTAAAACGAAAAGAAAAAAGCAAAGAAAATCAAATTCTGGGAAAAGCATAACTATTCATTTATTTTTTTCACAATCTTTTTTTCAAAAAAATTTCAATCTCTTGTTTTTCAAAATTACCAATCCCTTTTTTAATTTTATGAATGCCTGCATTTATAACTTTCATAAATTAAATTTGCACAAAAGCATAAAAGCTTCAAAATATTCTCACATTCTCAAGAATATGAGAATGTCTGTAAAAACTTATAAAACCTTTCACCATAAGGTGAGAGGGTATGAATTACTTGTCTTCCTCGATATTCTTTCCTAATCAATCCAGATTGGAGCAATTTTTGAGTATGTCCAGAAATCGTTTTTATATTACAATTTAAAGTTTTAGCGATTTCTTCTAAAGTTATACCACCTTCGTTTGCGATTAAGTTCAAAATTGCAATCCTCCGATGATTTGCTAATCCTTTAAAATACCTTTCTAATTGTTTTGGAGTTTTAACTTTTCTCTTAATCATTATTTCTTTGTAGCAATTATTGGCATGAAAATCAAGCCACAATGTTCTCACATTCTCGAGAATATAAGAATATTTTTGTATAGCTGAAAATAGAAGAAAATATGGGAAAAGTTAACTGATTTTTATAGATTTATTTTACTTCTACTTCGATTCTGACAGGAGAGTGATCTGAACCTTCAATTTCTTTCAGAATAAAAGCGTTTTTTAATTTTGGAACCAAAGATTTTGAAACAAAAATGTAATCAATTCTCCAGCCCAAATTCCTCTTTTTTGCATTAAAAGAATATGGCCACCAAGTATAGTTTCCTCCTTCTTTATGAAAATATCGAAACGCATCGACAAATCCTAATTTTATTATCTTATCAATTTGCTCTCTTTCTTTTGGAGTAAACATTGTGTTGTTTTCATTTTCTTTGGGCCTTGCCAAATCGATTTCTTTGTGAGCAATGTTGAAATCACCCGCTATTATTAAGTTTTCGTTTTTCCTTTCTTTTAGATAGTCCAAGAATTTCCCATAAACTTCCAATTTATAATCCAAATTTTCTTTTTGTCTCCCACCATGAGGAGCATAAAAATTAATCAGAGTAAAATGAGGATATTTCAATTCTAAAAACCTTCCTTCATTGTCGAATCTTTCAATTCCTATTCTTGATTCCACTTTTGTTGGCTTTTCTTTCGTTAAAACCCCTACTCCCCACATTCCTTTTCTCTTTCCGCAATTGAAATAAAAAAAGAAATCTTTTGGCTTGAGCAACGTAGCTTTCATTTCGTCCAATTGAATTCTGATCTCTTGCAAGCAAATTATATCTGCTTCCGAATTCTCAACCCAATTTAAAAAATTCCTTTTTAAAACCGATTTCAGCCCATTAACATTCCAAGAAATAATTTTCATTTTCAAGCTCATTTCTTAATTTTAATTATTATCATCAAAATTGTACCTCTCAAGTTTTCCTCGCTATTTTGAAACAAATATTGTTTTAACTCGTGCGGCCCTAAAATTTTCCTAATACAAAAAAACATTCTCATATTCTCGAGAATATAAGAATATCTATTGTGCCAAATCAGAAATAGGAATTTTCATTTATCAGCGGTTTTAATCTTCTCTAAAAATTCTTTATTTCCGTTTATTTTGAAAAATCCAATGATGGAACATTTATCGTTGGGAATTTTTTGAGTTCTTCAATAATTTTCTGCTTGTTTTTAATTAAAGAAAAAGCTGAAATATTATAACACCTTTTTCAACAATTTTTCCTTTCTGCCAGTATCTCGAAGGTCACTTTATAATCAAGGAACCAACAGTGAGCCCTTTCTTAATTAGAACGTCCGCAATTTTATTTGCCTCTTCTTTAGTGGTTGGACTAATTAGAACTTGACAAAATTCTTCTTTCATATTGCTTTTTTCTTTAGTATTTCTTCGATATCATCCTTTATCCCAAAAATTTCTAAATTGTCTTCGATATCTTCTGGTTTTTTAAATTTTTGCAGTGTTTCTAAAAATCCTTTTGGATTAATATTTTTCAAAATTCCGCGACAGCCGTAACAAAGCTGGCAATTTTTAGTACAAATTGCACCACAGCCTGCCAAAGTTATTGGTCCTAAACATGGTTCTTTTTTCCTTAAAAAGCAAGTTTCTTTTCCCTGATGAGGACATTCTGAGCAAATTGGCTTTTGCAAAATTTCTGGAATTTTCCCTTGAATCAATTCTTTTGCATATTTTAAAAATTCTTCGCCGTTTATCGGACATCCAGGAATGTAAAAATCAACCTTTACGAAATTGTCGATTTCTTTGATTTCTGGATTTTCAACGTCCAATTTTTTGTAAATGTACCTTATCGTTCTTTCTTTTCCTTGATAATTTTTCATTTCTGGAATTCCACCTAATGCAGCGCAATTCCCAACGGCTACCAAAATTTTTGATTCTTCCCTGATTTTCTTTAACAAGTCTATCTCTTCTTTTTTTATCGGAAGCCCTTCAACAAAAGAAACATCGATTTCAACTTTTTCTTTTGGAAAAGGCATTTCTTCAATTAATGAAAAATCGATCAATTCAACTTCCCTTAAAAAATCAAAAAATTTTTCTCCTAAATCCAAAAGTGCAAACTGGCAACCTTCGCAAGAAGTCAAAGAAAAAAATGCAACTCTTGGTTTTTTCATTAGTTTATTTTTTCACTTTTTCAAACAATTTGCAATTTCGATCGACAATTGAGTGTATTTTTTTAAATTTTCCAAATCTTTTTTTGTTAATTTTTCCAATGCCAAATCCCAATGAAAAGAAACAAAATCGCCGACTTTTAATTTTGGCAAAACACTCCTAAACCAGAAAATTCTTCTCTTTACAGGTTTTCCCAAAAACCATTTCTTTTCTTTTAAAAGGGGTTGATACTCCACTATCAAATTTACAATTTGCATTTTGCAATCTTCAATCTTTAAAATTTTCCCCCAAGAAACTTTGCAAAGGTCTTTCATTCCCTCTGTCATTATTAAATCTCTTTTCATCGGTCCTGCAACCAAAACATGAAAAGAATGATGTGCCCTCGAATTTTTGGGCAATTTCTCTGCCAACTTTGGTTTTTTTAAATTTTTTGCTACCACTTCTCTCAATTTTGAAACTCTTACTTTTTCTAAAAGTTCGTTTCCAATCCAATAAGCCCTAACTATCCTTTCATCAAAATGATTTGAAATTTTGTTTTCCTTCGCAATCAATTTGTAATAAAAAAGCGATCCTTCAAAAGTTTCCAAAATTTCTTTTATGTTTGGTACTTCTTCCCCCTTTAAAAAATCCAAAATTTCATGAGATACTTCCTCCCCAATTCCACAAAGCCCAAACCTTCCTGGAGGAAAACTATAGAGAGCTGCGATTTTAAGCCCTCGCATAGATTAGAGATTTGAGGTTTTCCAAAATCTTTTTTATGCCAAAAATTGTCACAATTCCGATCAAAATTAAGATTCCAGAAATTATTTCTTGTGAAGGGATTTTTGCCCCTGAAATTAAGTTTAAAGCTGTAGTTATTGGAGAGCCCAAAAGCAAAATTGCAGTGGCTTTTGAAACTGAAATGTACTTTAAGCCAGAATACCAAGTTAAAACATAAAAGAGCAAAATTACTCCAGTTATTAAAACCCAAATTATTTGTTTTGAGTTTAACACAAAAATTTGAGATGCTTGATTGGTAAATATCAAATAAATCAGAATAAAAATTGAGCCAAAAAACATTCTTCCAAAAGCAACTGTTTTTCCATCTAAATTTGAAGTGGATAGTAAATATTTTGAAAGAGTATTTTCAATTGCCCAAAAAATCGTAGCAATTAAAATCAAAAGATCTCCCCTATCTGGAAAAAATGAGAATTTTTTCAATAAAAGGGCGTTGGCAAATAATAAAATTAAAGCACCAAGTAGAAATTTCCGATCAATCTTCTCTTTTAAAAATAAGTTTGCCAAAACAGCAACCCACAAAAACATCGTTTTGTGAATGAAAGATCCTGCGGCAGAGGATGTTATTTTTAGTCCCTTAAAAAACAACAAAAATGGAATTGAACCTCCGACCAAACCAATTAAAGCAAGCAAAAGCCATTCTCTTTTTTTAATGCTCTTAATTTTCTCTAAATCAAAAACCAATAAAACCAATCCTAAAATTAAAGCAACTAAAGCTACTCTTAAGAAAGTGTAAATTTCAGAGCTTTTGAAAACTCCAACTCCAAATTTGTTGATGAAAATCGAAAAACCAGAAATTATTGCTGTAAGTGTGACCAACAAATATCCCTTATTCATGTTTTTATTTTTTCTTTTATTTCTTTTGCGATTTTTTCCATTTCTTCTTTGTCAATTTTGCGAATTAAAGACAAATCAATCAAGGCACCGTGACCATCTTCTGGAAATCTTGGAACTAAATGAATGTGGGCATGGGGAATTTCTTCGCCAATAATGAAAGAGACAACAAAGTCTGTTTTCATTGCTTTTTTGATTGCCTTGGCAATTTTTCCAACCACTTCAAAATACTCTCCCAAATAAGGCACATCCCAGACCCATCTAAAATGTTCTTTGGTAATGACTAAAGTGTGGCCTGGATTCCTTGGATTAATATCTAAAAATGCTAAAAACCTTTCGTTTTCATAAACTTCAAAACAAGGAATTTCTTTGTTTGCTATCTTGCAAAAAACGCAATTTTCCATAGTATTAAAAATTATATCAAAATTATACAATAAAACAATGAAATTGGGTAAACAGATAAAATGGTTAAAAAGATTAGTTGAAAGAGAAAGGAAAGCAGAGATTGAAATAATGAAAAAGGAAATTAGAATCCTCTCTGGCAAAGAAAGAGAGAGGGTTGGGAGGGCAATTTTGGGTTTGAAAGGGAAAGTGGTGGGAAGAGAATTTTCTTTTAAGATAGTGAAATATGGAAGGGAGAAAGAATTTGAAACTGAAATTTCAGTTGGGGATTTGGTTTTAATTTCAAGAGGAAATCCTTTGAGAAGCAATCTGGTTGGGGTTGTTACTGAAAAGGGTAAAAGATATTTGTCAGTTGCCTTAGAAAAAACTTCAAGCTGGGCATTCTCTAATGTAAGGATCGATCTTTTTGCAAACGATATTACTTTTAGAAGACAGATTGAGAATTTGGAAAATTTAAAAGAGAGCGGAAGGTTGGCTTTAAAGTATAGTTTGGGAGGGCTTGAACCCTTGCTATCAAAAAAAGTTAATTTCTCTCCGATAGATAAAAACTTAAACCCTTCTCAAAAATTAGCGGTTTCCTTTTCTTTAGGAACTAAGGATTTCTTTTTAATCCAGGGTCCTTTTGGAACAGGAAAAACCAGAACTTTGGCTGAAATTGTTTTGCAGTTGGTAAGGAAAGGAGAAAGGGTTTTAGTCAGTGCAGAAAGTAACGTTGCGGTTGATAATTTAGTGGAAAGGTTAAGGGGAAGGACAAAAATTGTGAGATTGGGACATCCATCAAGGGTGGCAAAAAACTTAATTGATTCAACTTTATTTTATCAAGTTGAAAATTCCAAGAAATACAAAAAAGTAAAAAAATTAAGGGAGAAGGTTGAAGAATTGATTGAATTTAGAGATCAATTTTTGAAACCGACTCCCCAGAGAAAAAAGGGTCTAAGAGATGAAAAAATTTTGAGGTTGGCAGATGCAAAAAGGACAAAAAGGGGGATAAAAATGGAAGACATCGAATCGATGGCTGAATGGATAAAGATTCAAAATCAAATCGCAAAGATAATCAAAGAAATATCAAAAATTGAAGAGAAAATAGCTCAAAAAATTTTAGAAGAGGCTCAAGTTATTTTGTGCACTAATTCATCTGCTGCGCTCGAATTTTTAAGAGATTTTGAATTCGATAGTGCAGTGATCGACGAAGCAACTCAGGCAACAATTCCTAGCATTTTAATTCCAATTTGCAAAGCAAAAAAATTCATTTTGGCAGGGGATCACAAACAATTGCCACCGACTGTCTTATCTGAAAAAGCAAAAGCACTTTCTGAAACTTTGTTTGAAAAATTAATCCAGAAATATCCTGAAAAATCTGTTTTGCTTAATGTTCAATATAGAATGAATGAAATTTTGATGGAATTTCCGAATGAAGAGTTTTATGAAGGAAAATTGAAAACTGATGAAAGTGTAAAAAACATTACCCTGAGAGATTTCAAAATAAAAATTCCAAAATTTGGAAATTTCTGGAACAAAATTTTAGATCCTGAAAATGTCGTTTGTTTTTTGGATACATCAAAATCGGAAAGAAAATTTGAGAGAATTAGGGCTGAATCTACTTCAAAAGAAAATCCTTTTGAAGTAGAAATTGTAAAATCGATTTTGGAAAAAATGTTTGAGGCAGGAATTAAAAAAGAATGGGTTGGAGTGATTACTCCTTATGACGATCAGTTAGACCTTTTAAGGAAAAATTTAGAAGAATTGGTTGAAATCAATACAGTCGATGGATTTCAAGGAAGAGAGAAAGAAATAATTTTGATTTCTTTTGTCAGAAGCAACAAAGAGAAGATTTTGGGATTTTTGAGTGATTTGAGAAGGTTAAATACAGCAATTACTAGAGCGAAAAGAAAACTAATTTGCGTTGGAGATAGCGAAACATTAAAAACTCATCCTGTTTATGCAAGATTCATTGATTTTATTAGAAAAAACGGAGTAGCAATTACTCTTTAGCCTGCCAGCCAGCCTCCGTCAATGACAACGTTAGAGCCTGTCATATAAGATGAGGCGTCAGAGGCCAAAAACAAAACCAAATTTGAAACCTCCTCTGGTTTTCCCACTCTGTGCATTGGTATTCTCGCTAATAACCCTTCTAACGTTTTTGGATCTGCCTTTAAAGGATCGATCATTGGAGTTTCGATCGCTCCTGGTGAAATTGCGTTAACTCGAATGTTGTAGGGAGCCAATTCCAATGCCAGAGCTTCTGTCATTGCAACAATGCCTCCTTTTGAAGCACAATAATGGACTAAAGCAGGAAAACCAACTCCAATTTGACCCATAACAACCGAGGCAATATTAATTATTACACCTGATTTTCTTTTTACCATTTCTTTTGCGCAAGCTTGGGCGCAGAGAAAATATCCTTTTAAATTAATATCCAAAGTCCTATCCCAATCCTCTTCTGTCATTTCCAAAAATGGTTTGAAATCAGCAATGCCTGCATTGTTCACCAAAATATCTATTTTCCCCCATTTCTCAATCGTTCTTTTAACCATTTCATCTACCTCTTCTTTTTTTGTCACATCGCATTTTACAGCGATCGCTTCCCCACCAAGTTTTTCGATTTCTTCAACTACTTTCTGGCAATCCTCCAAAGAAATATCAGAAACCACAACTCTTGCTCCTTCTTTCGCAAAAGCCAAAGCATGAGACCTTCCCATTCCCCTCCTTGCTCCAGTAATGATTACAACTTTTCCTTTTAAATCTTCATACATATTTTCGTTTTTACATTCTTGACCTTTTTAATATTTTATCAAAAATTTCAATCGTTGAATGTTTTTTTGCCCACTTTTTAATGTAATCTATGTTCACTTTTGAAATTTTCAAAATTCCTTCTATGTCTTCCAAATGTCGAGTTGATTGGCTTTCTTTGAACCAAAGCAGCTTTTCCAAAATTAAATCTTCTGGCGAAATAAAGTAAATTTTTTTCCCAAATGTTTTTCTTTTTTTTCTTCTTCTAAATTCTAAATTCCCAAAATCTGTTTCCTTTGCCATCCAAAAATCAATTTTAAGTCCGCTTCTGTAATGGATGAGATTGAAAGTAGACTGATTTCTAATCGCCTCTGTCACCGCTCTCTCTGAAATGTAAAACTCTTTTTTAAATGCCTCGATAATTTTTTCTTTATCTTTCTCCTTTATTTTTATCACAATGTCAAGGTCATGGGTGGTTCTTGGCAATCCCCAAAAACTTACTGCTATTCCTCCGGTAATCATATAAGGAATTTTTAACTTTTCCAGTTTATTCACTACTTTCTTTAGGAGGGAAACTAAATCCATAAATTCTTTCAAAAAGAATTTTTTTAAGTTCTTTTTTTGAAATTTTGGGTTTTTGGCTTTTAATTTGAAACTCGCTTAATTTTAAAGCAATTTTGCGCAATTCCATTGTGATTTTAATTTTTTCTTCTCCGCTTTTTCTTTTCATTATTTCGAGATATTTTTTCTCCACTCCTTTCATGATCTTAAAAAACAAATGGCACCATAACCAACGACTTGCGATTTTTCACCATAAATTGTATCACCAGAATTTTGATATTTCAACAACTTTGCTTTTCCCCTCAAATTTTTCGAAATCTCCAAAATCGTTTTTATCGTATCTTGGGCGCAGGCAAAAGTATCAACATCTGGGAAAAATTTTTTTAAATTCTCAATTTTCTCTTTAAATTTTTCAGGATCTGAAGATAAAATCCCCTCGATCGTTCTTTTATCAGCTTCTAAAGCGACTTCATAAGGTGGATAATGCGAAAGATCGCTTGATGCTACAACCAAAATTTTTTTCTTTTTCATCAATTTTAAAATTGCCTTTGCCAGTTCTTTCCAGTCTTTATCCTCAGAACCAAAAATCAAAGGTAAAATTTTAAAATTCTTCAAAACTTTTTGTAAAAATGGAATTTGAACTTCTAAAGAGTGCTCAAATAAATGTGCAGAATCTTTGACAAAAAATCTTTTTGAAAAATTTAAAATTTCTTTTGCCAATTCCTCATCAACTTTTACCCTTCCTAAAGGAGTTTCCCATTCTCCCCTATCCCAGACTGAAACTCCATCGAAATATTCATAGTGGGAATCTCCGATTAAAATTACAGTATCAAATTTTTTTCCTTCAATTGCTTTGTAAGAATATGCTGCAACAGGTCCAGAAAAGATATATCCTGCGTGGGGAACCAAAATTCCAAAAATTTCACCTTCGATTTTAGGAACCTTAGCATTTTTCAAAAATTCATCAATCATTTGATTGAGTTCTTCCTTTTCTCCAGGATAAAATTGTCCTGCCACTGCAGAAAATCTTATTTTCTCTTCCATGCTTTTATTTTAACAAAAAGCCCCACAAGGAGAGGGCCTGAAATTTTTTTGAAATTTTTCTTTACAAAGAGTTCAAATCTTGATCTATCTCTTGAAACTGTTTTTCCAGATCCAAAGCTTCGATCTTATCTAAATCTTGATTGATGGTAGCCACTGAATCTTCCTTGGGTGCAACTTTTTCTACTGGTTTTGGAGGAGTGGGAGGTTGAGCTGTGGGAGGTGGTGCAGTCGGGGCAGGTGGTGTAACTTCAACTTTAGCAGCCTCTTTTTGTTTCCACCAATACCAAACTCCGGCCAAAATCACCAAAGCCACTAAAATCAGAATGATCGGAAGGGTATAATTTTTTGTTTCAGGTTTTTGCTCCATGTTTTTATTGAGGCGTTATTCCCGGGGTCGTCGTTGGTGTGGTAGTAGTGGGAACAGTCGTAGTAGGAACTTCAAACTCATCAACTCTTGGAATTTGAGCTAAAGTAACTGCTGCTTGTCTTACCGCATCCCTCGCATCCTTTACTAATTTCTCAACAGCTTTTAGATCATCGTGGAGTTGCTTTCTTAACTTTCCAACATCCAATTTCAAATTTGCCTCTGTGGTAATCTGAGGAGGCTGGTAAACTTTCTGTGCTTGGGTCTTCACTGCTTCTCTTGCTTTCTCGATTGCTTGACGAGCTTTCTGAATTGCTTCTTCCACTTTAGTCACATCTATTCCATTGAGCTTTACTTTTTCAGCCCTACTTTCAATCCTTTCTAAAACTTTCTCCAACTGATTCAAAACACTCAAGTAATGGTCGGTCATTATCTCATTCAAGGCATTGATTCTTTCGTAAATCCTTTCGACGATTGCTTGCTTTTTCTCACTAATCTTCCCTTTCATTCTTGCTCTCAATTGATTTTTTAAATTTTCTATCTTTTTCTTTATCTCTTCTCTTTTTTGCTGAATTTGATTTCTCAACTTTGCCTGATTTTCCTCAATCATCTTTTTTAACTCTTCCCTCTTTTTCTGAAATTCCTCAGGTGAAATCGGAATCTTTTCTTTTATCCCTTTTCCTTTTTGAATCTGCTCTGTCGAAGTTGGAACCTTCCCTTTCTCGATCGTCCTCGGAGTAGTCGTTTGGGCTGAAACTCCAACCACTCCTCCAAACAGTGCTAATGCTATTAAAATCGAAACTGCTTTTTTCATAAACCCCTTTAATTTATCGACCTTTGGCAATTCTTTATTTTATTATTATAAAAAATTTTTGTTAAGTCTACGTATTGGGTCATCTAAAATGTAAGTGAAATGGGATTGGTTGGGACATTTAAAAGGTAAGTGAAATGATCATGGATATGCAAGCTAGAAATCAATATTTGAAGGCTTTAATTGAAAAAAGAGGTTAT
>Ga0207433_10009588_pt1 | contig 15355 bp, 12 predicted proteins | sample YelNatPaOPGAMG01_FD_187559 | JGI IMG/M metagenome (GOLD analysis project Ga0207433, IMG submission 187559) | Hot spring thermophilic microbial communities from Obsidian Pool, Yellowstone National Park, USA - OP-RAMG-01 (SPAdes) (version 3) | ecosystem: Environmental > Aquatic > Thermal springs... | reverse complement strand
ATTGTATCTATGAATGTAACAACTGATGACATACATGACTCTAAGGTTCTTCCAAGACTGATGATCGATGCCTCAAGAAATAGAAGTATTGCTGAGGCATATATGGATGGAGCATACGACTCATCAAACTCCTACACCATACTTAGGAGTATGGGTGTAAAGCCGATCATTAAGCCTAGAAGAAACTCTAGAATGGATAGTGGGCCACCTGAGAGACGTAGTTCAGTAATGATTCTTAAAACCCTTGGGGAGAAGGGGTGGAGTAGAGTGATGGGTTACGGTAGGAGGTGGAGTGTTGAAACATCATTCTCAACATTTAAACGTCTATATGGGGAATACTGCATGGCTAGAAGCATGGAGAACATAGCTAGGGAGATGATGGCTAAAGCATACATATACAACATAATAATAAACCTGAAAAACTAAGATAAGAGCAACATCCAAAATAGAGGAGTCTAAACCAAAGAATTAAGCCACAAAGCTTAATTTTAAAAATATATTATTTTAATTAATACCTATTTTAACGATATTACTTGTTGTAATAGATTATCTTTTAGACAATACCTAAAATGACCCCTACGGCCTTTGCGCTCCAAGAGCCCTTCATGATATAATCTCATTAAATACGTAGATGCTGTACTAAACTTTATTCTAGTACCATAGCATTCAAGAAAAACAGCACATAAATCTTTGCTATTAAACCAGGATCCTACTAACCTATTTTTAATAACTTCTAATACTTTTTCACGTAATGATTGAGTATCTTTTAGTTTGGCATTCTCTATACTAACATTACTATATGATGCATTAACCTCATTATTAATATTGGCAAATTCAAGTAGTATTGAGTATATTTTTAAAGCTAAATTATAGTCGCTGGTAGATACTGTAAACTTATCACCATTTGGATTTGTAATTTCAATTTTCCATTTCTGAACCATAGAGACTCTTTCAAGTTTATTTTTTTCAGCACTTACTTATTAACTTACCTATTTAATGTAGATTATAAATAAATGTTATTTAAATATTTTTTAGAAAAAAATATAAAAGTAATTTACAATTTTCACATTTCTATATACGTAATAGAGAAGTTGATCTACATTTTTTTCTTCCTACAGTTGCTCCAGTAGAAATTGAGGGGGGAGTGATATAGATTTACAGTAAATTGCTGTGAAATTTAAACATAAGTGAATTTATTGAGTCTAAAAGTTGAGCATAATGCCTCAACAATTCATCTTTCCCTTAGCTCTTAACCTAGGGGTCTGTTAAAAGTATAACCTTTTTAAGATATTTGCAGCTATACTGCATCCCTTGATTAATTATGTGAAACTTAGCTTAGATCTTTATTCTTATGCTGTGTTTATTATATTTTATATACTATCTGAATTCATTACAAAGTATTAATTGTGGAGTTGTCTGAAAACTACATTGCTAGGTTTACTAGTCAACTTTATGTTAAGGATTTCAAACCATAGCTAATATACATAAAACTTATCTGAAAAATGATTTATTTAAAATCACATAGAGTCAAATTAAGTCATAATCATGTAAAAAAATCATGATCACTGCCCAGTAGACTTGAGAATTTAAGGTTAACATTTTTGTTTTAATACCCCCTAGGTAACGAAATTTCAAATATATGTCTATAGTAATTATTTTTTTACATAATACCCCATGTATTATTGGAAGTTTAATACAGCTTTATATTATATATTTTAAGATGATGTCTTAAATAGTTTACTAATTATTAGACTATTTATGATGTAGTATATCATAACTTTTCCATCATTTTTAAAAACATTTATGTTAAAGTAGTTAAAAATTATTCATTATGAAAGAAGAATTAAATAAGGAAGATGTACTTAGGAGACTTCAAGAGCTAGGAACAATCATAGTAACACAGATTGAAAACGGAACTTTTCCTAAAATACCTATTCCAAGCCGAAATGTTAGTAATATCATATATGATGAAAAATTGAAACAATATATACTTGGTCCCCAAAAAGTGGTAAGGAGCGCCGGTAACATTAGACTTATTAAAGCTCTTACACAACTTATATGGACAGCATGGTTTTCATCAAGATTATTGAAAGATGGAAAAAGCTTTACTTTAAGAGAGCTATACTATCAGTCAAAGAATTTTCCAATCATTGATTTTGAAGAACAAAAAGAGTCTGATGAAATTGTAACCGATCTTGAAGCATTGCTTGGGGTACCTCGTGAAGAATTTGGGCTCACTCCTAAGGAAAATAGCAAAATTTTTGGAGATATTGATATAGAGTATAGAGTGCCTGTTAGATTTAAAGGAAAAATTGAGAACCTAATGACATCACCTGATGGAAAAGCTATAGGCATGTCTATAGCAACAGCAAAGTTCTTAAATTGTAAAGCAAAAATGGTTATAGCTATTGAAAAAGATGGAATATTTAGAAGATTTATTGAGGAGGAAGCTTATGAAAAATTTAAGGCAATACTTATTGATACTGCTGGTCAAGCTCCGCGTTTCGCTAGACTTTTAATACGAAGATTAAATCAGGAGCTTAAACTACCAGTATACATTCTTACAGATGCAGATCCTTGGGGAGTGCATATTGCAGGAGTTATTATTTCAGGATCCGCGAATGCTGCCCATATTAAAGGACTTGTTACCCCAGAAGCAAAATGGATTGGATTATGGGCTACAGACATTAAAAAATATAAATTGCCAACACTTCCTATGAAAGATCGAGATTTAAAACGACTTGAGGAATTAATACAAGATAAAAGATACTCTTCTGATTTTTGGAGAAATCAATTGAGAGAATTCAAGGAATTGAAAAGAAAAGCTGAATTAGAAAGTTTAAGTAAACATAGCTTATCTTTTATTGTTGACGAATATATACCTGATAAATTAAGACAAATTAATTAATACATACACCCCTATCTTTCTACTGAAAGATATGAAATAAATTAGCTTATTACCTAAAGTTAAAGTTAAATATGTTATCATAAATATATTTATAATAACAATAATTCTCAATATATTTCTCTATTTCCAGTAGAAATATGGGGGTGTATCTCAATTTTAACATCATAATACTTATAAGATTAACCCAAACTTAAATATACTCTTAAATACTACTATACATTGGGGATTCTTTGTCTGATAAACTTTCACTAATATTTAAAAAAGCTTTAACATCTAGAATATTTAAAAACAGAGAAATTCTAAGACCTGATTATATTCCTGATGAACTTCCTCATAGGGATGATCAAATTATAAAGCTTGCTGAAATACTAGCTCCTGCTTTAAAAGGATTTCGTCCATCCAATGTATTCATTTATGGTAAACCAGGAACAGGTAAAACTGCTGTTACTAGATATGTTCTAAGAAGACTTATTTCTGAAGCTATAAGCATTAATTCCATCGTTAAAGATATTTATGTTAATTGCCGTGACCGTTGTACTAACTATAGTGTTCTTGAAGGTATTTGTTTAGGATTAGGGAAAGAAGTCCCCTTTACAGGTTTAAGTATTCCTGAGCTTTTTAGACGCACTCTTCTCGCACTAGAGTCTATTGGAGGTCTAATAGTTCTTGTTCTCGATGAAGTTGATTCACTTATTAAAAAGAGTGGTGATGATATTTTATATCAATTAACGAGAACTAATACTAATCTTCGCAAAAGCAAGCTTAGTATTATTGGAATCACAAATGATTTAAAATTCATGGAATATCTGGATTCAAGAATTCGTTCAGGGCTTGGTGAAGAAGAAATCTTATTTCCCCCCTATAATGCTGTAGAACTTGAAGATATTCTAGGCAGAAGAGCCCTTTCTGCTTTCTATGAAGGTGTTTTAAGTCCCTCCGTAATACCATTATGTGCTGCCTTAGCTGCTAGAGATTATGGTGATTGTAGAAGAGCTTTAGATCTTCTTAGAATTTCCGGTGAAATCGCTGAAAGAGAAAATTCCCCTATTGTTAAAGAGGAACATGTAAGAATGGCTCAAATCGAAAGTGAGCATGATAAAGTAGTTGAGGGTATTGCCACACTTCCATTACATGCAAAACTTGTACTAATAGCGATATATCTTATTGAAAAATCAAAGAAAAATGGAACAATAACTACTGGTGAGGTTTACAACGTTTATAAGAACCTATGTAGAAAAACATCTTTTGATTCTGTAACACAACGTAGAGTTAGCGACTTAATTAATGAACTTGATACCCTTGGTTTGATAAACTCGAAATTAGTAAGCATGGGCCGTTATGGAAGAACTAAAATTATTAAACTTGCTGTTGAGGAGCGATCATTAAAAGAGGCATTAAAGGATGATGTTAGACTACAAAATATAATAATAAGCTAACTAAATTACATAAAATTTTTAGTAAATATTCTTAAAGGATTACTCAGATCAATAAGTATTGCCTTTCCAATTGTTGGAATTATTCCTATCATTTTTTGATAGGAACTTATATCCTGCCATGCACTACAAGATATTAATGAAGTATTCCTATATACTGCATAATCAAATACATGTACATGACCTGTTACAAACACATCCGGAACATCATCTATAACCAGTAAATCCTCCTTTAATGGAAGTATAGGTGTCTTTTGGCCATATATCGGCGCTAAATGCCTCATTTTTAGTATTCCTTTCAATGCTCTCGTGGGATTACTAAATGTTGCGTTTGGCAATGTTGTAAGTAAATCATCAAGACTTCTTCCATGTGATATTAAAAATAAAACATCATGAATAGATACCAATACAGGATCACCTAACATATAAATGTTTGATTTTTCATAGAGTTGCTCGGCATAATCTTTAAAAATTGGCGGTGCCGGAAGACATGGTCTAGTTGCATCATGATTTCCAGGTATCATTATAATTTCCATCCAGTCAGGAATTTCATCTATTAATTGAGAAGCCTTTTTATACTGCATGTATATATCCTTTATTTGTAATTCTTTCTCTTGTTCAGGATAAACCCCAACTCCATCTACTAAATCTCCAGCAAATATCACATACTTAACTCGATCTACTAACTCCCGGTGATTATCATCTCCATTTTTAATCCAATCTAGCATTTTTTTAAAAAAGTTTTCTAGGAATAATTTACTTCCTATATGTGTATCACTAACTATTAATGCATATATTTCTTCTGCACTCCTATTACATTTTCTATCTAATGGTGTATCTGGAAGAACTATATCTGCTGCATAAAGTTTCCCATTCCATATCCTCCCTACAACACATACCACCGAATCAAGAGTTACATATTGCATTCTCATTTTTAAATCTTCGGAAGTTACTATTACTCTTATACTTGCCTCCTCATCTTCAAGTTCAAACGTAATAACATTTCTCCATTCTTTAATATCTGTAATTATTCCTATAATTCTAACTTCAGCTTGAGCTGTATATGCATCAGAAATTCTTATTGCTTGTATTCCGTTTCTTATATATATCTGTCTTATTTTTTGTAATCTACTTCTAAAATACTTAATAAAGTCATCAACACTACTTCTACAAGCTACATTGTTAGTTACACATTTTCTAACTTTAATATTTGGACTAACTTCCTTTGCATATGGTCTTCTTAACTTTTTAGGTGTTACTTGTGTAATTGTGGTGTTTGTTAAATACAAATATTTTTTTAAAATATCTAAAGTTAATACTACAAGTGAATCATTATTCTTTTTAATATTAGCTATTATCTTCTCGGCGACTTCTAAAGGTTCCTCTAATTTAATTAAAAAATCTAGTGCTTCCGGTGCTAAGCATATGCCTTCCATAATAAATCTTTCAGTAATTTTTTCAATCCTCCCTTGCATGAACTCACCATGACTTGTTCTAATTGAATTACTAAAAACTCTGTAAACTTAAACATATTTAATCACCTCTATTATGAATACTATTTTCTCTTAAATAATAAATTTTAGCATAAATGAATATGAATTAAGGTACATGAATACCATAAATCAAACTGAATAGGTCTTCCTTAAAATATAAGAACTTCACCATAAATCATAAGTAAAACGACACTTGTCCTATTAACTTTAGATATTACTTATTTTTTTGTTACTCCTCTTATCAAGATATTAACTAATTTAAATTTCCATTTGGTGTTTGATTGTTATTGATGTGTAGAGGTCTTACAGTCATAGCAGGTTATGTAGACATACATTAACCTCCTAACATATCAATATGAATATGGGGTACAGAATCACAAACCATGAATCCACTCATGAATTCATAACTACTTTAAAGATAAAGCTCTACCAGCTCTTTTAAGTTGTGTTCTGAAGTAAACTATTAAGAAGAATAAATACAAACGATTAATCTCTAATTATGAGTATGTTTAGTGGCTATGAACTACTAGGAGGATAATAACACTATACTCAAATATTTAATGTTAACAGGACAGATGGTGTTTTAGATAAAGTTTAAATTTACAAAGTCTTATTAAATGAAGTGAACTATAAAAGGTCTCTAGTTTTATTAAAATGAAGCCGGGGTCGCCTAGTAGGTAGGGCGGTGGCCTCGAGATCATCTTCATAATTAGGGTTGAACCAGTAAGCCACTGGTCATTATGACCACGTGGGTTCAAATCCCACCCCCGGCGCTTTATTTTAGTTTCTTTAAGTTTATTGTTTTTATGATAAGTCAGAAAGTTCAGTGAGAACGCTAATGTTAACCCATATAGCTTAGAAAGTTAATAGCCTTAATGAGATATATGTTAGGGTTAATTGTCTGTATGAGTTTATGCTGTTATAGATATTGATAGAGATGGAACTCTATTGATGATTTTAAAATACTGTAATGGAAACCTATGTTTGTCTCTGATAGAGCATTATGACTTACAAAAAGCCTAGAAAGATGGAGGTTAATACGATGTTAAGTCCTTTATGATGGATGCTGTATACTCCCCATCCAGCAGAGGATAAAAGTATTCTTCAACATGTAACGGTAAACCTATTAACAGAAGTGAGAGATTTAAAAGATTAACACTATGTTAGCCAAAGAAGCGAACAAATCTCAAAATTAGGAGAACCAGTAGACACATGGAAAGGTAAAGGGACGTGGCAACTTAAGAAGCTAAGTACAATATGTTAAGTTGCCAGGTTCAGGTAAAGGATAGAAACTCTTAAAAGAGCCACCATAAACCGAAGTTTTTGCTTAAACTTAAAAAATGTCTCTTAATAGAAGCGTGAATAAATGGATTATTTGTTAGTATAATTGATGGTGTTTAGTTGAGGCTGTAGTATATTCATCCCAAGTATCTTGATCACATTGGTTTAGTTGCTGTTTGGAGAGAAAGCTACTGGCTAAAAGGGTTCTTGAGGGCAAGACAAAGGACTATTGAAATCATCCTCAACTTTTAAGATTTAAAGGATATGAAAACCAGTCGATTTGATTGATGTTTACCTTGAAGCAAAAAGAAGGAATTATTCTAAAATAAGGTGCATTAAGCCTCAAAGAACTTTGGCGGTAACCTATGGGCAATTGGAGTATGATTTCATTCACTTATTGAAAAAGCTTGAAGAATTAAAAGACTTAAACCCTAAAGCTATTGAGCCTAAATCTAGTTTTTAGAGTGACTGGCGACGAAGTTAAAAAGTGGAAAAAGCTGATAACCAGTTGAGCTATTCCATCCTTCTGGAGTCATGCTCTCAATGGTTTAAAGGACTTGCTTATACCCTTTAGTATCTAGTTATCTATCCAAGGAATCTATTAAAATTTTCAACTACATAAGCCGTCAAGAGAGATTTAGCTGCCAAATTGTCAAACCAACATCTCCCATCTCCATCAACCAAAAGATAACCGTACTTCGTCCTCAACACCTATTATTCAACACCTATTATCAAGGCCAACAAGCCAAATCTAATATTTAAGGATTTGCTTAAAAATAAGTGGACCGGGCGGGATTTGAACCCGCGGCTTCGAGTCAACAATGTTGAACTCCCGCTTGCGAAGCAGGCGCTCATTCCAAACTGAGCTACCGGCCCGTAATACTACCAACTCTTTATTTAGTTCTAACAGACGAGTAAAATACTTATATTTAAATCCTAAACAATAAGAGAGTATGTCTAGAAATTAGTTATATTATGTTTAAGAGAATGGGGTTCTGTAATTAATGATGTTTATTTATAATGCTTTAGAGAAAGCCATTTTCAATCTTAACTTATCTAATAATAAAACTTCTTTTTTAAAGAAGTTTTTTACTATAGGCTAATCTGTAATGAAGAGCATAGCTTAATCATTACTAAGAGAAGAGATTTATTTAGTGGAAGCTTATTCAAATCTTAGCAGGGAAGCTTTATAATCTTTACAAGAATTTACATGAGAATCATGCTTATCATATGAATTTAATGTTATCTAGACGAGGTTAAGAATTACCCATACGAAACATCTAAATAATGAATATTATTACTACTAATCATGATCTATTAGTTATGGGCCGGGTGGGATTTGAACCCACGGCCTTTCGGTTATCAGCCGAACGCTCATTGATCTAATAGCTTACCAAGCTAAGCTACCGGCCCATTAGATAGATAAATTAAATTATTTATGCTTTGTGGCTTAATTTAAGTTTATCAGGTTCATCTATCTAATCAGCCCCAATATTCTTATTGAGCTTATTTCTTAAAGCTTATGTAGAGAGTTAAAGTTTTTATGGATAGAAATTCGTAAGAGAAAACCTTATAATAGTCTCTTAACTAATCTATCTAGGTCTAGAGGTGACTGTATGTCCGAGGATAAAATTCAGCAGGTAATCGCAATTCTTCAAAGTATAGTTGAAGATCGAGGTATTCCTAGAAATATTCGTAGAGCTGCTAGTGATGCGGTAAAATTACTTGAAAATAAGTCTTATACACCAGCTGTACGAGCTGCAAATGCTTTATCTATTTTAGATGAATGTTCACAAGATACTAATATGCCACTTTTTGCAAGAACTAAAATATGGAGAGCTGTTACTTATCTTGAGCAAATAAGGGATTTAACGTAAGCTCTTATGTAGTCCCTGCTAGAAAATGTTACCTTATTTCTATTTAGCAGTTAAATACTGGTTAACTCCTATTATAGAGAACCTCCAGCCTGTCCTTTGTCTTGCCTTCAAGAACAAAGGACAAGAGATGTGAAAATTATCTTTTCATATCTCTCACCAAGCGTCTGGCCTTATTATTAAGTAAATATTTTTAAACCATACTATATCTTAAACTCTAAATTTAGAATATTAAAAATCCAAATCTCCTCATTTTTACTTAGAAATAATATTAATACTCTAATTATCTATTCTGGTAGTATCTGCAGTTAAACTTAAATAATATTTAAAAATACTCAGTATGTCCTCTATGACAGCAGTATCATTAATACATATGCTAAAAAATATTAAGGAAATTGAGTCTTCACTTATTAGTGATTTAAATAAAACAAATGCAGAAGCTAATAAAAAGATTGAGCAAGCTAGGGAAAAAGCTAGGAAAATAATAGATGATATGATGCAAAAAATAGAAATCGAAAGAAAAGAAATTCAAAAAAATTCTGAAATTGAAATCAGAAATAAATTAATCGAAATAGATATAACAACACAAAAAATACTAAATGAAATCGAGGAAAAAGCAAAATCTAATAAGGACGCGGCAATAAATTTTATTTTAAAATATATTTTCGGTGAAATTAATGCTTGAAGATATGTCTAAGAGCAGAGTTAAAAAGATACATGACTATATTCAGGAAGAAATAAATAAGCAATGCTCCAAGATCATGTTAGATGCTGAAGAAAAAGCACAAGAAATAATTTCTGAGGCTCTCACTAATGCTAAATCTTTATATCTAGAAAAAATAAATGAAATTAAGAATGAATTTGATAAAATTAAAAATAGAAATATTACTGAAGCTGAATTTAATGCTAAGCAAAAAATATTAAAACGAAAAAATGATTTAATTTACTCGATATTTGATGATGTACTTAATAAACTAAAACAATATATGGCAACAGATACTTATTTGAAGTTTCTTGAAAAATCCTTAACAGAAGTAGCATTAAATGTTAGATCTGGTGAAGTAGAAATAGTGTTATGTGACTCTGATACCATAACTTCAGAAAATATGATAAAGTCCCTTGAAGAAAAGATAAATCATAAATTTAATATCAATATTTCCTTTAGGGTTTCACAAGAAAAAATTAAAGCAACAGGTGGCTTTATAGCAAGGCATGCTGATGGAAAGATAAGTTATGATTACACGTTTGAGACTATGTTAGATAAAATTAAAGAACCCCTACGACCAGTAATAAGCAAGATTCTTTTTGAGTGAAATCAATGAAGATAGTTACAATATGTTCTGAATGGAATGGTGACATTTTCTTAATGGCTGGAATAAAAGATACATTAGTTGTAAAATCTCCCTTGGAAGCAAAACAGGCTATAAGTAATCAGTTGAGAGCAAAAGATGTAGGAATAATTTTTATTGATGAAGTTTTCATACCATATGTGAAAGATATAATTAAGGAAAGATCTAAAAACCATTTTCCTCTAATCATTACAATTCCTACAATTAAAGCTGAGAGAAAAATAGATGTTATAAAGGAGATCATAAAGTCAACAATAGGATTTGAAATTTCACTAGTAGTTTAAATACTGCATAAAGTTTATCCATATGTAGTATTTCTCTAAATGGTGTAGAACTTATGGCTAATATAGTTAAAATTGCCGGACCTGTTGTAACTGCAAATGGTATGTTTGGATGTCGAATGTATGAAGTTGTTAAAGTTGGTGATGAAAAACTTATTGGCGAGATAATTCGTCTTCAAGGTGATAAAGCTATTATACAAGTATATGAGGAAACGTCTGGATTAAAACCAGGTGAACCTGTAGAACCAACAGGTAGCCTATTATCTGTCGAGCTTGGTCCCGGTTTGATTGGCCAAATTTACGATGGAATACAACGACCCTTACCGGAAATAAGAAATAAAATTGGCGATTTTATTAAAAGAGGTGTTTCAGCATATGCTCTTCCTAGAGACATTTATTGGCCTTTTATACCTAAAATTAAAGAAAATGAGAAAATTGAAGCTGGAGACGTGATAGCTGTAGTTAAAGAAACTGAACTATTAGAACATTATATTCTTGTTCCACCTGGTATTCATGGAAAGTTAGTTTATATAGCTCCAGAAGGCGAGTACAAAATAGACACCACTATAGCGATAGTTGAAACAAATGAAGGGAAAATAGAGCTGAAACTCTTTCATCGATGGCCTGTTAGAGTTTCTAGACCATTTAAAAGCAAGCTTCCTCCAACAGTTCCCCTCTTAACTGGACAAAGAATAATCGATACTCTATTTCCAATAGCCAAAGGTGGAACAGCAGCTATACCTGGTGGATTTGGAACTGGGAAAACTGTTATGCAACATCAATTGGCAAAATGGGCTGATGCAAACGTGATAGTGTATGTTGGCTGTGGAGAGCGTGGAAATGAAATGACCGAGGTTTTAGAAAGTTTTCCTGAACTTAAGGATCCTAGAACAGGTCGTCCATTAATGGAGAGAACAGTTCTTATCGCTAATACGTCAAACATGCCTGTAGCAGCTCGTGAAGCAAGCATTTATACAGGAATAACAATAGCGGAATACTATAGGGACATGGGTTACGACGTGGCTTTAATGGCAGATTCTACATCTAGATGGGCTGAGGCTTTAAGAGAAATTTCTGGAAGGCTTGAGGAAATGCCTGGTGAAGAAGGCTTTCCACCATATCTAGGTGCAAGGTTAGCTGAGTTTTATGAAAGAGCTGGAAGAGTAGTTACCCTAGGTAGAGATTATAAAGTTGGATCTGTTTCCATCATTGGAGCGGTTTCACCCCCTGGAGGTGATTTTTCAGAACCTGTTGTTCAGTCAACATTACGTGTTGTCAAGGTTTTTTGGGCTCTTGATACAGCATTAGCATATCGTAGACATTTTCCAGCAATAAATTGGCTTCTATCCTACTCATTGTATAATGAAACTTTAGATCCATGGTTTAAATCTAATGTAGTACAAGAGTGGTCGAAATTAAGAACTGAAGCAATGTCATTACTTCAGAAAGAGGATGAGTTAAAAGAAATTGTTAGGCTTGTAGGTCCTGATGCATTGCCAGAAAAAGATAAGCTAGTACTTGAGATATCAAGAATGATAAGAGAAGACTACTTAATGCAACATGCTTACCATCCAGTTGACTCTTTTTGCTCATTACAGAAAATGTATTGGATGTTAAGAACAATACTACTATTCTACAGGTATGCGAACGATGCGATTATAAAAGGTGCCTCATTCTCTAAGATTATCAATCTTCCACTTCGTGATGATATTGCAAGACTGAAAATAGTGCCAAGCGAAAAAATACAAGCTATGTGTGAAGAAATTGAAGATAAAATTGAAAATGAATTCACTCAACTTTATAAGGAGGTTGAAGGTTAATGATAAGATCATCTTTATTAAAAAAATCTATTTCCTATAGGACTATTAGTGAAATATCCGGGCCAATATTAATAGTTAAAAATGTATTTGATGCTGCATATAGTGAGATTGTTGAGATAGAGACTGGTTCTGGTGAAAAGAGGACTGGGACTGTGCTTGAAACTGGGGAAGGCTATGCTGTTGTTCAAGTTTTTGAAGGTACAAGAGGACTTGATATAAAGACTTCTTCTGTAAGATTTCTTGGGGAGACAGTAAAAATTCCAGTTTCTAATGATGTATTAGGAAGGATATTTGATGGTAAAGGTAAGATAATTGATGGTGGGCCTCCAATAATTGCTGATGAATACTTAGATATTCATGGCGCGCCAATAAATCCATCAGCAAGAGCCTATCCACGTGAATTCATAGAGACTGGAATTTCAGCTATTGATGGTATGAATACTCTTTCACGTGGACAGAAGCTACCACTATTTACTGGCTCAGGACTACCACATAATTTGCTAGCTGCTCAAATTGTTAGACAAGCAAAGGTATTAGGTAAAGAAGAAAGCTTTGCTGTGGTTTTCGCTGCTATAGGTGTTACTGCTGAAGAATCTATGTTCTTTATGAATAACTTTAAGGAATATGGCGCTCTTGAAAGAACTACGGCATTTATCAATCTTGCTAATGCTCCAGCTATTGAACGTCTTCTAACACCCAAGTTAGCGCTTACGGTAGCTGAATATTTAGCGTTTAAACAAGATATGCATGTTTTAGTTATCATATCTGACATGTTAAACTATGGCGAGGCCTTAAGAGAGATATCAGCGGCAAGAAATGAAGTTCCAGGTCGAAGAGGCTATCCAGGCTACTTGTATACAGATTTAGCTATGAACTACGAACGAGCAGGTAGGATTATAAATAGAAAGGGTTCAATAACATTAATGCCTATAGTTACAATGCCTGGAGACGATATAACTCATCCTGTAATCGATTTAACAGGATATATTACAGAAGGTCAAATAATTCTAAGTAGAGCTCTTCATAGAAAGGGTATTTATCCTCCAATTGATGTTTTACCTTCACTCTCACGTTTAATGAAGGAAGCAATAGGCCATGGAAGAACTAGGGAAGATCATAGATACATAAGTGATCAAGCATACTATGCATATGCAGAAGGTATAGATAATAGAGGTCTTGCCGCGGTTATTGGTGAAGAGGCATTAAGTGAAAGAGATAAATTATACCTGAAATTTGCAGATAGATTTGAAAGGGAATTTGTAAACCAAGGTTTATATGAAGATAGATCTATTGAGAGAACTCTAGATTTACTATGGAGTTTAGTAGCAGATCTCCCAGAAGGGGAGCTCAAACGCATAGACCCTGAAATAATAAGAAAATATCATCCAAAATATAGATCCAAATAATAATTCTAGTTAGATTTAAATGTCATCACTAGTATATAAACCAACAAGAATGGAATTAATTGGGATGCGTAAGCGCCTAAAACTTGCAAGAAAAGCACATGATTTACTTCGAGAAAAACAAGATGCTTTGATGATGGAATTTTTAAGTATAATCCAAAAATACTTAGATCTAAGAAAACAAGTTGATGCTCTTCTTCAAAAAACATTTAAATCAATAATGAAAGCTAAAATGAGTCTTGGCATTAAAAACTTCTATGAAATAATTTATTTTTCTAATTTTAATGTGGAAACCAAAATAAGACTTAGAAATGTAATGGGGGTTTATACACCAGTAATCGAACTTATAAAATCTCAAACCACACAAATACCATATAGCATTCACTACTCATCTCCCACATTCGATGAAGCGCAAAGTCTAGCTAATGATACACTATCAGCTATTCTTAAAATGGCTGAAGTAGAATCAGCTTTAAAAGCTATTGCTGAGGAAATTAAATCAGTTAAAAGAAGAGTTAATGCGCTTGAGTATGTAGTAATTCCTAGAATTGAAAAAATAGTAAAGAACATTGAGCAATACTTAAGCGAAAGGGAACGTGAAGACATTTTCAGAATAAAAAGGCTAATATCTACAAGATCTAAGTCTACTATTGCTTAGATTTCAATAGTAGGATTGCTCGTGCAAGATCCCCCCTTGTCTCAATAAGGGCTTCTCTTGCCTCTTCAAATGTTACCCCAGTTTGATAAGCTACAAGTCGTATATCCTCATCAGGTATGACTTCCTCTTTATTTTCTAGTAATCTTTCAGAGACATCGCCAGATATCTGGTAGAATTTTTCTCCTCCATAGTTCATTAGAGTAACGTGAGGATTCTGTATAATTAACTCTTTATTGTCAAACTTTAAAACAACTTCTCTTACCCCATTAATCTCTTCAATATTTAATCCAACTCTTTGAGCGAGTCTTTTTGCCTCCCTTATATTAAATCTTGGCATGATATTAATATAGAGAAGTTTATTTTAAATTTTTTCATCATCAATAAGGTTATAAGTCATTATGAGTGAGTATATTTAGTGGTTATGAGCTTTTCTTTAACCATATTTAGAGATAGTTAAGAACTCATAGGTCTGAATAAAATCATGTATTAAAGTTAGTAGATTTAGCATTAAGTTAAAACTATGCTATATATTAAGAATTTATTTATGATGTTTACCCGTCAAGAATACGTTGATTAAAAAGCACTTCATCTATGAGACCCCAAGTATTGTGAGAGAAACCAACATTTAGAATATATTCTTAGAGGTGGTTTCAAAATATTTAAGTTTATCATATTCCATATCTCATATGTATTATTATGTATGTGAATGTTATGATTGCTGGAGCATTATGGCTATTCTTCATATCTTATTATTGCTTTTCTGAATGTTTAGGCTATGGGTTGAATTTCTCTATGGCTGATCTCATTACTTTATATTCCTCCTCATCGTATGTTATCTGCCTCCTCCCATTTCTA
>Ga0207433_10009578_pt1 | contig 15364 bp, 23 predicted proteins | sample YelNatPaOPGAMG01_FD_187559 | JGI IMG/M metagenome (GOLD analysis project Ga0207433, IMG submission 187559) | Hot spring thermophilic microbial communities from Obsidian Pool, Yellowstone National Park, USA - OP-RAMG-01 (SPAdes) (version 3) | ecosystem: Environmental > Aquatic > Thermal springs... | reverse complement strand
CTAGCGATTGGCAAAGCTGGTACAAAACTTTAAACATGTACGACTTTCCTGTAGACAAAGACTGGAACTACTTTAATATAAAGTTTGATGACATAAGGTATGTACCAATCTACTATCAAGGAAAGCTCAGATATGCAGGCTTAAGAATAGTTGAAGTTTACAAGCAAAAACCAGAGGCTGGACAATGGAGCGCAAGACAAGTCGCTGGCATCTACATATTCTTTGGGACTGGAGAGAGATTTTTTGTTCCTATACAAAATGCTCTAGCAATCCAGCTACTTCTTGATTCAGTAAACACAAACTCAGAAATCCAGTATATCCTAACAACTAGAAGACAGCAAGGACAACAATGGGAAGAAGGAAATCTTATGCTTTACGTAATCAACGGGAAACCGGTGTTTTTCATTCCATATTATACAATGACTCAAACTGTGATGAAAGTTACTATGGTTGTTGCAATTGACGGAACAAATGGCAATGTAGGATATTATCTTTTAAGCCCTAACCCAAGTCCTGAAGAAGTAATGATTGCTTCATCAAAGGCTTATATAGCTATGACAAAAGGAATACTTAGAAGCGAGGAAGAGAGAATAGAAAAAGTTAAGGATGAGCTTAAAAGCCTAGGATTAACAGTTAAGACTCCAGCAATAGTTAATCCAATGATTGCAGAATACTTTGCTACTATAGACTTCAAAATAACCCAAGCATGGGAAAATGTAAATTCAACTATTCATCGATTTGTTCAGGAAGTTTGTGTTGCTAATAGCATATCAACAGTTTACTTATGGCTTCAAACAAAAGATTCGACAAAAACTTTACTAGTAGGCGCTTTACTGCAAGACTTAAGCATGGAAATACTAGCTATAAACATCACTTAATTCCCATTTTTTTCTGTTTGTCCCACCACTCTCTTTAGAGAGGAGCTGAAGGGCTAATGCCAGCTTGGGTGGGAGGCAAAGCCCGAAAAGGTGATTAAATGAAAAAGAAAAAAATTGATGGAAATTCTTGGATATCGCTGATAATCTTTATTGCAATACTTGCAGCGATTCTCTACTTAATCTATTGGCTAGTAATGCTACATATGAAAACTTTTGAGATATTATTTGGAAATGGCTGGCTTTACTTTGCGTTTCTACTTGCTGGGTTTGTGCTTAGCTTCATAAACATACCTTTATACCAAACTGGTGAAAGAGATATAGTATTCGTTAATGTTGGAGGTTGCCTACTACCTTTAGGTTTGAGCGCTTATCTCTTATACAAGATTTGGTACGCTATCAATCCAACAATGCTTCTACTAGCAATTCTCATTGTAATATTAGTGTCAAGAGCAGTAAGCTGGTATGTAGAAGGAGAAGGTGTTTTAATCTTTTTAGCGATTGTAGAAATTTCTATTGTTTTGCTAGCACATTTTCTTCCGTTTTATTCAAACACAAACTCTAATTTGACTTGGCTCAAAATGGCCTTCGGATACGCTATCGGGAGCGTTGGAGTACTTATTGGCGGAGATTTACTACATATAAGCATGATTGGAAGAGATGGAAGATGGCATGATAAACTAAGTATAGGAGGAGCAGGAACCAAAGATGGTATTTGGGCTGTAGGGATTACAAGCATGCTGCTGATATTGCTTTGTCATAATTTTTTTGGTTGGTGAAACCATGACATGCAAAGCCTGTATCTTAAGACAATTCAACGAATGTGAAAATTGTATCGGAAAAGAAACAAAAAAACCCGATATTCAAGTGACCCCTCTATCTCAAAAGACAATCGTTTATATAAAAGGAAAATGGGTAGAAAGAGCGATAAAAGACAAAAAAATGTTAAAAATGCTAAAGAAACGGTTAAATTGTGGTGCAACGCTAAAAGAAGGATTTATTGAACTTCAAGGTCAGCATTCAAATCAAAAAATTCTCTACGTTATCTCGGAATTTCTAGAAGCTTCAAATAATCTTTAAAATTTCCCCATTATTTTTATTTTTTTTTTATGTTAGACGTCTAACATCAAGAAAAAGAAAACAATTTAAAATTTTTAATTTATTTTTTTATCGTGAAGTATGAAGAGCTTAATCATTATATAAAAAAAGCTTTAGAGTATATAGGAAATCTTGATTATAAACTCTTTTTTGAGTTAACAGAAGAGTTTGGCAATAAAGTTAAGGATGAAAGCTTTAGACTTTATCTCCAAAAGGTTCTAGAAGATAAACCAGAAACTCATGAAAAAATAGTTTTTAGGAAATGGGCGGATGGAAAGTTTTCTTTTGTTGATGAAGAAGAAAGAGATTATTTTTTAAGAGATTTTTTAATCTCAAAACTTTTTTCTGTTATAGGCTATTTTCTTCCAGAAGAAGCAAAGGCTCAATTCTTCCAAGATATTTGGGAAGGTTATTCTACAGGCAAAGAGGCTTTTAATATAAACACGAAAGGCTTAGAATACTTAGAAGTTGGTCTTAAAAATCTTCAAGAATACTTAAAAAAACATATTTGGGATTATAACAAAAGGTCTTTTCTGGTAGAATGGGCGAGTTGGCAATCTATAAGAGTTTTAGATGAAAATTACAAGATATTCACTGCATTTTTGCTTTTCCAACTCGACACCATAGAAAGGTTATTAGTTAAGTATGGTGAATTAAGAAAACAAAATAGAAAATTAGAAGCTGAGGGTTATCTTAAAACTGCTAAAGCTGAAATCGAAAGAACAAAAGAAATTCTTAGGGAAGGTATGGAATATGTAAACTCAAAAGTAAAAAAATTAAAGCTTGAAGAAGAATGGTACGAAGAATTCGAAGAGAAAAAAGCTGTAAAAGAAAAAATAGCAAGGATTAAAGAGAAAAAAATTAAAGAAGAAAAAGAAATTTCTGCTGAGCAAATTCTTGAAATTTTAAAAGAAAAAAGCATGACTGCTCAAGAAATTGCTGAAAAGTTAGAAGCAGAAAAAGAAGAGGTAGCGCTACTAATTACAAAGTTAAGAAGCGAAGGAAAAATAGAGCTTAACTCAAATTTCAAGTGGAGGCTTAAGGTTTAAAACGAAAAATTTTTATACTTTGTTAGACGTCTAACATTTATGAAATACATAATAATCTACGACATCCCAAAAGAGAAAAAGGTTTTACAAGTTCAAGTGAACAGAGCCTTAAAATCAATAAGAGCAGAAAAAATTCAGCATTCTGTTTGGGAAAGTGATGATTTAAAGAGTTTGAAGATTTTAGCAGCAAAAATAAAAAATCAAGGTGGTGAAGCAATTCTTCTAGAAAAGAAAGTGGTTTCGGATTAATTTTTTTTATTTTGTTAGACGTCTAACATTCTCAAAACTTTTAAAATTAAGCAATATATAAACAAATAGGTTTAAATGGAAGAAAAACCTTTGATCAAAAACAAATGCCCTGAATGTGGAAGTGAAAATTTAATCCGAGACTATGAAAATAGAGAGTATGTTTGTGGAGACTGCGGGCTTGTTATTAAGGAAATGGAGTATGACAGAGGTCCTGAGTGGAGGGCTTTTGATTTAGAACAAAAAGAAGAAAGGTCAAGAGTAGGTGGACCTTTAACTTATACTATTCATGATAAAGGCTTAACTACATCAATTTCTCCTTTCGACCAAGATACTTATGGAAAACCTTTAAAACCAGAACAAAAAGAAACTTTTTATCGTCTCAGAAAATGGCAGAGAAGAATGAGAGTATCTGATGCTGTAGAGCGAAGTCTAGCTTTTGCTTTAGCAGAAATTGATAAAATAAGTGGACCAGGCTATTTAAACTTACCAAAAAATGTTACAGAGAATGCTTCATTAATATTTAGAAAAATGTTAAAAGAAAGACTTTTGCGTGGAAGAGGAATAGAAGGAATGGCTACTGCTGCTATTTATTTGGCATGTAGACAGGCAGGACTAGGCAGAACTCTAGATGAAATTTCAGAAATTTCTGGTGTAAGTAAAAGAGAAATAGCAAGAGATTATAGGTTTATTCTTAAAGAAACCGGATACCAAGTTCCACCTCAGCCCCTTTCTCATTATGTATCTAAGCTTGTAAATGAATTTGGTAAATTTGGAAAAACAGAAGAATTAACTCATAAAATTCTTTTAACTGCTAAAGAAGCTAAGCTAACTAGCGGAAGAGGACCTAATGGTTTGGCAGCAGCTGCTACTTATACTGCTTCTCTTCTGACAGGAGAAAGATTAACGCAGAGAGATTTGGCTGAAAAAATGAGGTGCACAGAAGTAACAATAAGAAATAGATATAAAGAACTTGTTGAAAGGCTCATGTTTATTGTTGAGCTTTAAAATTTTTTAAATGTTAGACGTCTAACATTCACAAATCTATTTAATTTATTTTAAAAAAATAAATGATTATGGACTTAGAAACAAAGATTGAGTTTATAAAAAGGCCACCAACAGAAGAAATAATAACTGAAGAAGAATTGAAACAACTTTTAGAAACTAATGAGCATCCCGAGCATTACATAGGTTTTGAAATTTCAGGTTTATTGCACCTAGGAAGCTTAATCCTTTCTGGCTATAAAATAAACGATTTGGCAGAAGCAGGAGTTAGATGCAAAGTTTTTCTTGCAGACTGGCACAGCTTTATTAACAACAAGCTAGGAGGAAAATGGGAAAACATTCAAAAAGCTGCAAAATATTTCGCAGAAGGGTTTAAGTTTTTCTGCCCAAAAGCTGAAATCGTCCTTGGCTCAGAAGTTTATCATAATAACGATGAGTACTGGAAAGATGTTGTAAGATTTTTAAAACAAATTACTTTAGCAAGAGTTACTCGCTGCCTAACAATAATGGGAAGAAGCGAAAAAGAAAAGCTTGATTTTGCTCAATACATTTATCCTTCTTTGCAGTGTGTTGACGTAAAATACTTAGGAAAAGATTTGCCACATGGAGGAATGGACCAAAGAAAAGCTCATGTTCTTTGCAGAGAAGTTTTTCCTAAGTTAGGATGGAAAAAACCTGTTGCTATTCATCACCATTTATTAGCTGGGTTAGAAAAGCCTCCTGAAGTTAAATCAAAAGAAAAAATAGAAAAAGTTATAGCAGCAAAGATGAGCAAAAGCAAACCTTGGACTTGTATTTTTATCCATGATAAAAAGGAAGAAATAGAAGAAAAGTTAAGAAAAGCTTGGTGCCCTGAAAAAATTGTTGAAGGAAATCCTGTTTTGGAAATAGCAAAGTACATAATTTTTAGGGAAAACAAAGTTTTTGAAATAGAAAGGGAGAAAAAGTACGGAGGAAACATTAGTTTTGAAAGTTATGAAGAACTTGAGAAAGCTTTTAGAGAAGGAAAAATCCATCCTCAAGATTTGAAGAAAAATGTTGCAAGGGAGCTTGACAGAATAATTAAGCCAGTAAGAGAGCATTTTGAAAAACCAGAAAATAAAAAGCTTTTGGAAGTTTTCAAACAAGCTGAAATTACTCGCTAAGTAAAGTAATCAAAAAATTTTTGGAATGTTAGACGTCTAACATTCTTTTGAGATAAAAATACTTTTAAACTTGAAAAAGAAACTGAATTAAGAAGGTGTTTGATTTGAGTTTTATCAAAAAAAGCAAGAAGGTATTTGAAAAAATTGGGAAAAATTTTGGAATAGATTATGCTATTATTTTTGGTTCTGCTATTAAGGGAGCTATGAACGTAGAAAGTGATGTAGATTTTGGAATAAAGTTTAAGAAGCCCCCAAAAAACTCAAAAATTCTGTTAAAGAAAATAATAGAAATAAAAAAAGCACTTGAAGACGAGTTAAAAAGAAGTGTAGATATAGTAATTCTAAACAAGGCAGGTTTGGGTTTATACTATGAAATTTTTTCTACCGGTAAACCTGTTTTCCTCTCTGATAAAGAAAAGTTTGTCGAAGAGAAAATGAAAGTATGGAAAGAGTATACAGATTTTAAATACTATATTCAAAGAAATTTTGATGAAAAGGTTAAGAGGCTATTGTATGGTGAGTGAAAGTACTTTGAGAAGAATAGAAAGATTTGAAGAAGGTATGAATTACTTGATAAAGTTGCTAAAACAAGATTTGAGAAGTATTCGAAAAGTTTAGATTTACAAAGTATAGCTGAAAGAAACTTACAAGTTTGTACAGAAGTGATAATAGATTTATCGAACGTCATAATATCAAAGAAAGGATTAAAAGTTCCTTCAACTTATAAGGAAAGTGTTAAAATACTCAAAGAGAATAAAGTTCTTAAAGATAAGTTAGCGAAGGATGTAGAAGAAATCGTTGGTATAAGGAACATAATAGTTCACATGTACGCAGATATTAAAGCTGAAATACTTCATAAAAACTTAAGTAAGTTTATTAAAGTTTTAAGAGAAACGTTAAAAAAATTGTTAGAATTTTGTAAAAAGAACAAAATAGATCCTTGATAATCAAAGAACAGACAACTAAGCAAAATACTTCTCTCTTGTCAAAAAGTAAAATATTATCCCTATTGCTACAACAAATGCTCCGTTAAAAATTATGATAAAAGGAAAGTGAAAAAGCAAAAACATACAAAAAATGCTTGCTATTAAGGAAGGCAAAGGAGTGTTTTTTACGTTAATAGGCACTTTAAAGCTTCTTGGAATTTTTGGCTTGATCCATCTCAAAACTATGACAGAAATGTTTACTAGGTAAAAAGTAAGAATTGTTAAAAAGTTTGCAATTTCTGCCACAGTCTTCAAGTCTTTTATTAGAAAAGCTGAAAAAGCAGAAATAAAAGCAACCATTATAATTGCAAAGCTAGGAGTTTTAAACCTTTTTGAAACTTTTGAAAAGAATTTTGGAAAAAGTCTTTCCTTTCCTAGACCATAAACAAGCCTTGAGCTTGTTATAACAACCCCCAAAACCGTGCTAATGATTGAAATTATTGCACAAACCCAAAGAAACCAGCCAAAGTTTGACCCAAATTTATTTGAGATAGCATCAACTAAAGGAGCTTCTGAGCTTGCTAACAAGTTAGGCTCTATTAAGTTTATAACTGCTATTGAAACTAGGGTATAGATTAAAGTGCAAATTAAAATAGAAGTAACTATTGCCTTTGGTATAAATTTTTCAGCTTTTTCTGTTTCTTCTGCTTGGGCTGGTATAAGCTCAAAACCAGTGAAAGCAAAAAATATTAAGGAAGCTGCATAGAAAACGTTGTAATCAAAACTAACTTTCAATAAAACTTGAATGTTTGGCTTAAGGAAAAAAATTCCAAGAATTATTACTGCTATCAAGCCCAAAATTTCTACTAAAGAAAAAATCATTGTAATTCCTACAGATTCTTTTACTCCAATGTATGAAACGAAAGCAGAAAAAATTATGATAAGAATTGCTGCCAAAGTTTTATCAACTGAAACAAAAGCAGAAAAATAACCTCCAAAAGCTATCGAAATAGTTGCTATTGAAAATATGCAAGCTAGAACTAAAATCCATTCAACTACAAAACCCCAAACTTTTCCTCCCATGCTTTCCAAAGCAGTTTTTATGAGCTTAAAATAGCCATAAGTTTTTGGATAAATTCCAGTCATTTCAGCAAAGCTTAAACCAGTAAAACAAGTAACAATTCCGGCAAAAACTACAGAAACCCAGACAGAATGACCTGCTATTCCTGCAGCCTTTCCTATTATACTGTAAATTCCTGCTCCTATTATTATTGCAACTCCAAGTATAACTATATCTTTAAAACTAAGGGCTCTTTTTAAAGTTTCTGGCATAAAATATATTTGATTAAAAGTTAAAATCAAGTTATTGATTGTTATGAAGTTTGTGCTTGAAGGAGTAATGGAATTTAGCAAACCTTTAGAGCCAGTTAAGCTCGATTTTCCTAAGCTTGTAGCAAAAGAAATAAACTCTGAACTTTTCAAAAAAGGCGTGCCTCAAGAACAAGAAGGTTCAAGAATTGTTCATTGGGCAATAGAAGGTTCAAAACTTTTAGTTACTATAGAAGGAACAACTTATCTTAGGCCACACGATGCCTTCTTAAGATTAAGAAATTTTCTTTCTGAAAAATTTGGAAAAGATTATGGAATAGGAGTAAGAAACATTTTTGTAAGAGATTATGAAATAAGATATACCCCAAAAAAGCTTCCAAAAGAAGCAATCCAAGTAAAAGTTCCTTGGGTTAAGAGCATAGAACTAAAAGGAAATGAAATAATAATAAAACTTCAAAACCTAGATTCAACTGCTTTAGAAGATAGATACGTTGAAAGAATTTTGAGAAGAGTGGAAGAAAAAATCGATGCTCAAGCTTACGGAGGAAAAGCAGAGCATTGGGAGTTAATTTGGAAAAGTAAGGAGAAAAAGCCTGTTTGGGATAAAGATCCTTCAGAAGAGATGGAAAAAAGAGGATGGATAAAAAGGTTTGATGTTGGAGTTTGGCTTTATACTCCAATTCCTGCAAAAATTTTAAGAACAATGCAACAAATAGCTTTAAAGGAAGTTATCAAACCTTTGAAGTTTGAGGAAGTAATTCTTCCAAAAGTTACTCCTTTAGAAGTTTGGCTTCGCACAGGTCATGTTCCTGGCTCTTCCAACTCATTTTTTTACGTTAGCAAACCTTTAACTTATGACCCAGAATACTGGGAAGGTTTTGCAGATTATGTCAAAGTAACCAATAAAATTCCTTATGAAGAACTAAAGGAAAAGCTTGAAGCACCAAGAGCAGGAGTTTGCTTTGCTCAATGCCCTCCTTTTTACTGGTATTTTGAAAAGAAAAGTTTGCAAGAAGAGAATTTGCCGATAAAAGTTTGGGATGCCTCAGGAACGAGCATGAGATGGGAGGCAGGAGGTTTGCATGGAATAGAGAGAGTTTGCGAGTTTCACAGAATAGAAATAATCTGGCTTGGAACAAAAGATCAAGCAATAGATATTAGAGAAAAGCTTGTTGAAAGGTATAAACAGATTTTTGAAAAGATTTTAGACATAGAATGGAGAATGGCTTGGGTAACTCCTTGGTACATGGCTCAAGCAGGCCAAGTTGGTGAAGCAGAAAAAGAAAAAGGAACAATAGATTTTGAGGCATGGCTTCCTTTTAGGGGCTCTAGAGAAAAGTCTGAATGGCTTGAATTCCAAAACATAACAGTAGCAGGGACTAAGTTTAGCGATGCTTGGGACTTTAAGACAGTAAGTGGAAAAGAAGTTTGGACAGGATGCTCAGGAATTGGTTTGGAAAGATGGACAGCTGCCTTTCTTGCTCAAAAAGGTTTGGACCCAAAATACTGGCCTAAGGAATTTGTCAAAAGATTTGGAAAAATGCCTAAGGAATTTAAATTAGTTTAAAATATATAATCTATAATATTATTAATTCACCACTAAAGAATAGTAATCTTTAAATATTAGTTAAAACATTATAATGGATATGACAGGAACAGCCTTAATGCTAGTGGAGCTTGTAATAATGCTATTCATGATTTTCTTGGTCTTTTACATGGCTTTTGAGTTTTACAGACAAACAACTGCATCTTTTGCCCAAATTCAAGAAAAGTTTAGGGAAATGCAGGAACAAGCTCTTCGCTAGCAAAAGCAAAAGCAGGAAGAAAAACTCATAGAATTTTGATTGATACACGTTTATCAATCAAAAGCTTTTATAGCAATAAGGCTATTAAGAGAAAAAACAAAAAATATTAACAGATAAAAATGCTTCCCTGCAAAAGAGAAGAGTGTGTTTTTAAGGCTATTCATCAGCTAATAGAAAGGATGAAAGAAGACATTATAAAAAAGCAAAATGTTGCTTATCCTGAGCAGGTTGTTGTCGCAGAAATCTATAACATCACAGCAAGCACTTTAGCTGAAGCATGCAGAAAAGCTTTTGGCATAGAGCTTGAAAACTGCCTAGAAAAAGAAAACCATAGGGAAGCTGATGTTAGTATGGACACTTTTATTCTTCTCAAAACGATTGCTGACGATAAACTAATAACAGAAGAATATAAGGAAAAACTTTTTAACTCGCTTCTTGAAATTAAACCAGAATTAAAAGAAAAAGTTGAGAAAGATAAAGAACTTGGAATTTTATGATTCTTTTGTTTTTTCAAAAACAGAAGGCAAGTGAACAAAGTAAACCTTTCCTTTTTCAAGGATTATCAAAGGCCTTTTTTTCATTAGAGCATCAAGATTAATCTCATAAACCCCTTCTCTAGGAATTCTTACAGTCTCTATTCCAAACTTTGGTCTTTTAACTTTCTTCTTCTCAACCTTTTTCTCTTCTTTTATCTCCTTAATCTTCTTCTCTATTTCCTCTTCAAGAGTAGTTTTCTTTTCTTCCAATTCCTTCTTTATCTCTTCTAGCTGTTGACTCTCTTCAGGAGTTTTTAAGTAGAGGAAAAATATTGAGCCACAATTTGTACAACCTCTTAGTATAGACTCATCATTATCCTGAAAAACTTTACCACATCTTATACACTTATGCATGATTAAACCTCTGTTAGAACAGAAAATGAATTTGGATTCTTCTTAATCTTCTTTATATACTTTGCAGGACCAACTAAAGTAATTCCAAACTTAAGTTTTTTATCAGGAGTTCTTCTAGTAAAAATTTGCTGTATTTTTGCTGTTTGATCTGACAATCTTTCCATAAACAACTGAAACCCTTTAACTTTTTTCTTAAGGCTACAAACCTCTATTCCAGGAAACCCGTCATCAACCCTTCTCATAGTTTCCCTTATCAAGTCAAGTTCTTCGTCAGGACTCATTACTCCGTCCATAACTAGAATAGAGCCATCTTTAACTTTACTCAGTATATAGTTTATCCTTTCCTTTTTTGGTTTTCCGTCCAAAGTTGAAGATGAAACAAAATCCAATTTCAGCTTCATTTTCCCCTCCTTGCATACTTTGCTATTGCTTCGTAAAGCTCATTCATATTTTTGCCTTTCAAAGCAGAAACTTCAACAACAGGGTATTGTGGAAAGGCTTCCCTTATTGCATTAGGCTTTGCTTTTTTCTTATCGATTTTATTCGCAACCAAAATAACCGGTATTTTCCTAGCTTCCAAATTTCCAAGCAAAGTTATGTTAACTTGAGTTAGAGGGTCTTGAGTAGCGTCCATAACAGCCAAAACAGCATCAACGTTGCTTAGCCACTTTATAGCCTCTATTATCCCTTCTGTAGCTTCTTTTGCCCTTATTTTTGCCTGCTTTTTACTTAAACCATACTTCAAAAAAGTTCTGTAATCTACTTTTGTTGCTAAGCCGGGCATGTCCAAAAGATTTAAAACGATTTTCTTGCTGTTAAGTTTTATTTCTATCTTTTCTTTCTTTTGAATAGTCCTTGTTTCATGGGGAATTTCTGAAACTTTTCCTACTTCTTCCCCTGTCCAATCCAAAGAAATTCTGTTAGCAAGAGTTGTTTTACCTACGTTAGTTTCTCCGTATATTCCTAACCTTATGTTTTTTCTGTACCCAAATAACCCTAAAAACCAATCAAAAAAATTTCTAAACCCAAAATTCATAAAATATATTTAGTTTTTCAAATTTTTAAATTGCAAGCCTGAATAAAAAAAGAAAAATATCCCCAAAATACAGAGTAAAAAATAGAGCTAAGGGGAAAGCTGGTGCAAACCTCACTCCCTCTTTTATGACAACATACCTTTTCCCAGATTTTTTTATTTTTATCAAATCCTTTTGTGTAATTCCTTCCCATATTTTACTCTCAGCTAACACGTCGCCAACTTTTAATTTCGAAACTGGAATTCTTTTTTTAAACCCAACTTCTTCTACTGATTTTGTAAACTTCCAGATCAAGAAAATTCCTACTGTGAAAATTAAAGGAAGAAAAGAATTTGTTAGAACAAACTTTAAACTTACAGGTACTTCAAACACGTAGCAAAGATATATGTTAAGCCCTATGAAAATAAAGAATAAGCTTAAGGAAAAAATTGCTATTAAGCTTGTACTGGCCTTAACTTCCTTTGAAAAAAATGAAATAATCTTTTTGTTAAGTAAAGCTAGGATGAAAGAATACAAGAGCATGTAGAAAGTTCCTATAAAGAAAACGTTTATAGTATAGCTAACCATTTCAGCCAAAGGAAAAGGAAAGAACTTTTCAAACCAAGAATTTTTAAGCATGTTTGGAATTAAAAAACCAATGGCACTCAAAACTTTTGCATCGCCTCCGCCCCATTGCCCAGAATAATAAAGAATAAAGCCAAAAGCAAAAAGTAGACCACCACAAACTAAGCTGTTGATTAATGGTAGATAGCTCTGCTCATAAAAGCTTCTTGCGATTGCGATTATTATTGCTATTAGAATCATTGTATGAGGAATTTTATCAGGAATTTCTGTAGTTTTCAAATCCCAAATGGCAGCAAGAGAAGAGCCAAAGAATGCAACAAAGAGTGAAATCTCTTCAAACATATAATAAAATTATTTTCATTATTTTTATTATTTGCTAAGAGTATTTCTTGAAACCAATCTTCTTCGCTATTTCTCTAAAGCATTGTCTACAATAATACAAACCATACTTTCTTATAACCCCTCTTTTCTTTCCGCATCTTCTGCAAAACTTTGTTGCCTTTCCGTATTTTTTCAAGCTAACCACCTATGCTTCCTAAAATTTCTAATATGCTTTCTTCACTTTCAAAAAAATTCACAAAAACCTCTTCATATATTCTTAAATCTTTAGCCATTTCTGCTTTTTTAAACAGTATTCCATTAATTTTTGTTGCCAAAATCAACAATTTTAAATCAGCCAAAAACCTCAACTCCAAAACTTTTTTTAACCCATTCTATTGCCTCTTCCTTGCTTATTCTATGAGATTTTGGTATTTTCCTCTTTTGTATCCTCCTTCTTTCAATTCTAAACCCAGGCCTTTCAAGACTAACACAAACATCTAAGCCAAGCATTCCAATTTCATGCGAATATTTAACGCCAGGGATTTCTATGTATTCCTTTATACCAAAACTAAAATTCCCATTATCATCAAATTTCGATGCTTCAATTTTTTTATCTACCGCTTCTAAAGCTTTCTTTAAAAATTCTACCGCTTCCTTTTTTCTTAGTGTTACTTTTACACCAACTGGCTTGCCCTTTGCCACACCAAAAGTGCTTCTTCTTTTAGATTTTGTTATTATTGCCTTTTTTCCGGTCAAATACTCCAAAAGCTTTTTTGCTCTTTCTATTTTTTGAAGGTCAGCAGCGCATCCTACGTTCAAAGTCACTTTTTCTATTCTTATACTTCTCATGGGATTCTCTTCCATTTCTCTCACTCACTTCCTTCTAAAACAAAAAAATAATCTTTGTTTATTTCTACCTTTTTTCCTTCAACATCACATAAAACTTTTTTTGATTCTCTTAAGCTCTTTCTTTCAATTATTTCCTCAACTCTTGCTTTTTTACCAGAATTTTTCCCTTTCAAAATTATCCCTAAGGAACCAACTTTAAGTTTAATATGCTGAAGGATTTTTTGAGAAGGAACCTCTATAAGAAGAGAATCTCCAGTTTTGTAATCATCCTTTTCAACTAATATGTTCCTTCCGTCATGTAAGTTTAACTGAATCTTTCCTTTTTTTAAAACTTTTTTGCTGTTTATCCTGCAAATTTTTTTGTTAGCTTCACTTTCTTCTATTTCAACCAGTTCCAAACCTTTCTCTCCAGGTATAACCCTAAAATACTTTTTAATTCTTGGTACAGAAACAGCATCCATAAGCCCAACAGGATAAGCATGATCCTTTCTCTTTTTTCCGTCTACCAAAATTTCTCCTTTTTTAATTATTTTTTTTGCTTCGCTCCCAGTTTCAGCAAGCTTAAGAACATCTCTTACTATTATCATCAAAGGAATGCATTCAAACTTTTTGTGAGGTCCTGGCCTAGGGCTAACAGTAAACTTTAAAACTTTCTTAGGTACTTTCCAAAATTCTGGTGCAAGCAACCTTTTAAGCTTCATGTTTTCCCTTCATTTTTCTTTCGATTATTTTAACTCTTCTTTTATCCTCAAGGTTTAAATTGATTATTCTTAGATTAGAAGGATGAATAGGAGCTTGCCTTTCTGTTCCGTCAGTCCTTTTCCTTGTTATTCCTTCTATGTAAACTTTGTATTTTTTTGTGTCGATTCTTGAAATTTTTCCTCTTTTTTTCTTGAATTCTCCTCTCATTATTTCAACTTCATCTCCTTTTCTTAAAGGCAAACTTCTTGTCTTATATTTTTCTTTTAGCTCTTTTGACAAATGAGCAGCTATTATTTTTCTTCTTAAGTGCAAAGGAGCTTTGTATAAAAACTTCCTTTGTTTTCTTGGTTTTTTGGATTTAGGTTTTTTCATTTTTTTCTCACCAATTGACTAAACCACTATACTTGCAATCTTTCCTATAGCAGAAAACCTTTCAACAGCCTCTTTTGCAACAGGCCCCTTTATTTCAGTTCCTTTTGGCTCTCCGTTTTCATCAACTATAACAGCAGCATTATCCTCAAACTTTACTCTTATTCCTTCTAATCTTCTGTACTCTGCCTTTTGCCTTATTATTACTGCGTTTAAAACTTGCTTCCTTATTTTTACGTCTCCTTCCTTTACTGTTACTTTCACCATATCTCCAATTCCTGCTTTAGGCTGCCTTCTCCTTATTCCTTTATAACCAAAAACAGAAATTATCTGTAAAACCTTTGCACCTGTGTTATCAGAACAATTTATGTAGCTACCAACGTTCAACGCTTTTGTTATTCTTGCTTTAACTGCTTTCATTCTTCTCACTCTCTTTTAACCTTTTAGCAGCTTCTTTTCCTTTTTCTGTAATTTGTAACGTATAATTTCTTCCTCTAAAACTTAATTTTATAGCATAGCCGCACTTTTCTAGAATTTTTGCATAAGTGTCTGCACCATATAAAGCCAATTTATACTTTTCAGGTCTAGGTATGTAAGGAAATTCTGGTTCAACAATTTTTGCTATACTTTCCCTTGTTAAAGTTTCTTCTTTACTCAATTCCAAAATTATTTTTAAAAAAGTAGTATCAGGCTTTAGAAAACTCATTCTTTTTCACCTAAAACTTCTATAACAACAAAGCTTTTTGTCTTGCTCAAAGGCCTGCACTCAACAATCTTTACTCTATCGCCTTCTTTTGCGTTTATACACTCAGGATTATAAGCTGGTATTCTAGAATGTCTTCTTTCATATCTTTCATACTTAGGCACATAGTGAAGATAATCTCTCTCTACTATTGCAGTCTTCTGAGCTCTAACTGAAACTACTCTTCCCTCCAAAACTTTTCCCCTTATCTTAAGCTTACCATGCCAAGGGCACTTTTCATCCTTACATTCTTTTTCTGGTGGTTTGGCCTCTATGCCTATATCTTTCATCTTACCATCTCTTGAACTTCTTTTTAATCCTATCTTCAGGTCTTGCAATTAATATTTTGCCGTCAACCTGTACTTTTGTTTTATTAGGCAAAATAAATATAAATATGCAATTCTTTTTAGGAACA
>Ga0207433_10009576_pt1 | contig 15369 bp, 13 predicted proteins | sample YelNatPaOPGAMG01_FD_187559 | JGI IMG/M metagenome (GOLD analysis project Ga0207433, IMG submission 187559) | Hot spring thermophilic microbial communities from Obsidian Pool, Yellowstone National Park, USA - OP-RAMG-01 (SPAdes) (version 3) | ecosystem: Environmental > Aquatic > Thermal springs... | reverse complement strand
CTGCGGAAAGGGTTGATGTCCAGGCCGCCGCGGCGGGTGTAGCGGGCGTATACGTCGAGCCGCTCGGGAGCGCACTGCGCGGTCACGTCCATGAAGATGCGCTCCACGCACTGCTCGTGGAACTCGGTGTGGGTGCGGAACGAGACCAGGTAACGCAGCAGCCCCTCGCGGTCGATCGGCACGCCACGGTAGCGGATCTGCACGCTGCCCCAGTCGGGCTGGCCGGTGACCGGGCAGTTCGAGCGCAGCAGGTCGCAGACCAGGGTCTCCTCGACCACGGCCGCCTTCGTGTCGGCGCGCAGGTAGCCGGCTTTCGGCGGGCCGTAGTCGTCGATGCGCACGGGCAGGTCGTCGATCGGCTCCCCTTCGAGGTCGGCGAATGCGTGCGCGGCGGTGCGCGCGGGATGCAGGGTCACCTCCACCGTCGCGCCGGCAGCGGCGGTGAGATCCTTCTGCAGCAGCGCGCGCAGTGCGTCGACGCCGGCCAGCCGCTCCTGCGCGAAACCGTTGAGGTAGAGCTTGAACGATTTCGATTCGACGAGATTGGGCGAGGTCGCCGGAATGCGGAATTCGGCCACCGCCACCTTCGGCTTGCCCAGCGGGTCCAGCCAGGAAAGCTCGTAGGCGTTCCAGATGTCGGTGCCGTGAAAAGGCAGCGGAACGTCCACGCCGATCTCGGCGCGCTTGCCGGCGCGCGGGATCGGAAACAGCAGCTTCGGATCGTAGCGATCGGCGTAGACCGTGGTCTTGCCGAGTGGGGAATGGTCGGGGCTGGGCATGGCCGTAGTGTAATCGCTGTGCGCCCCCGGTCGATCGGATGCCGTGTCCGTACACGGCGGTCGCAGCTAAGTGGTGGCTGATCGCCGGGGTATCCATCCACGCGGCGGGCTTTCTATAGTGGGTCACACCCTTTGCGCCGACCGAGGGCGACCGAATGATGCACTCGATCCCGTTCCGCCGTGCGGCACTCGTCCTGTTCGCCATTGTCGGCGTGCTGTGCGCGCCGGCATTCGCCGATGGCAGCCATGCCGGCTTCGATCCGCAGGCGTTCTTCGCACCGCTCGTCCTGCCGCATCCGGCCAATGCCTTCCGTGACGGTGCGGGCCGGCCCGGTCCGCTGTACTGGCAGAACCGCGCCGACTACGACATCCATGCCCGCATCGACCCGGCCACGCACACGCTGAGCGGCGACGAGACCATCACCTACACCAACCACAGCCCCGACGTGCTCGACCAGCTGTGGCTGCAGCTGGACCAGAACATCTACAAGCCCGAATCGCGCGGCGCGATCACCTCGCCGTGGCCACGCAAGCCCGGCCAGACCACCACCGGCTACCACCTGGACGCGGTGGAGATCGGCGGCAGGCCGGTGCACTTCCTGGTCAGCGATACCCAGCTACGGGTCGACCTGCCCGCGCCGCTCCCGGCGAAGGACGGCCGGCTGAAGCTGCATATCCGCTACCACTACACCGTGCCCGGCACCTGGGGCGGTCGCACCGCGGTCACGCCCACCAAGAATGGCGACATCTACGAGATCGCCCAATGGTTCCCGCGCATGGCGGTGTACGACGACCTGCGCGGCTGGGACACGCTGCCCTACCTGGGGCAGGAGTTCTATCTCGAATACGGCACCATCGACTATGCGGTGACGGTGCCGTGGAACTACATCGTGGCCGGCTCGGGCCAGCTGATGAATCCGGGCCAAGTGCTCACCGCCACCGAGCGCCGGCGCCTGGCCGAGGCGGCGAAGAGCGAGCGCACCGTCTACATCCGCAGGCCGGGCGAGGTGAACGATCCGTCGACCCGACCCGTGCACGGCGGCACGCTGACCTGGCGCTTCCACATGGCGCACACCCGCGACGTCGCCTTCGCCGCTTCGCCGGCCTTCGTGTGGGACGCGGCGCGGGTGGATCTGCCGCACGGCAAGCACGCGCTGGCGATGTCGGTGTACCCGGTCGAAGGTGTGGGTGCGGACAAATGGAACCGCTCCACCGAATACCTGAAGGGGGCGATCGAGCATTTCTCGTCGAAGTGGTATCCGTACCCGTGGCCGGTGGCGGTGAACCTGGGCGGCCACGGCGCCGGCATGGAATATCCCGGCATCGTGTTCGACGACTACCAGGACGGCGGCAAGTTCCTGTTCTGGATCACCGCGCACGAGATCGGCCACACCTGGTTCCCAATGATCGTGGGCTCCAACGAACGCCGTCATGCGTTCATGGACGAAGGCTTCAACACCTTCATCGATGTCTACGCGTCCGATGCCTTCAACCATGGCGAGTACGGTCCCAAGCGCGACGCCGAATACGCCCCGCAGGGCGGCAACCCGGTGGACGACATCCTGCCGCTGCTCGCCGACCCGGAGGCGCCGATGCTGATGTCGCACGCCGACACGATCAGCGAGAAGTACCGCCACCCGGTGAGCTACTTCAAGGGTGCGCTGGGCCTGATCCTGCTGCGCGAACAGATCCTTGGGCCGGCGCGTTTCGATGCCGCCTTCCGCGCCTACATCCGCAGCTGGGCGTACAGGCATCCGACGCCGTCTGATTTCTTCCGCTTCATGGACAGCGCGGCGGGCGAGGATCTGTCCTGGTGGTGGCGCGGCTGGTATTTCCACAACTGGCAGCTGGACATGGGCATCATCGGCGTCGGCTACATCGACAACGATCCGTCGAAGGGCGCGACGGTGGTCCTGGTCAGCCGGCAGAAGCTGGTGATGCCGGCGACGCTGCGCGTCGACTTCGCCGACGGCAGCCATCGCGACATCCGCGTGCCGGTGGAGGCGTGGCGTTTCAGCGCCACGCCGAAGATCACGCTGGATACCACCCGACGCATCGCGAAGCTGGAACTCGATCCGGAACACAAGCTGCCCGACGCCGATCGAAGCAACAACAGCTACACGATGGAATGATCGGACGGTCGCCTCTCCCGCAAGGCCACGGGAGAGGCGACCGGGGTTCAGCGGTTGACGTGCGCCATGCTCTCCGCGCTGTAGCGGGCGCCGGCCACGGCGTCGGCCGGGAACACCGCGTCGATCGCCGCCAGGTCGTCCTTCGACAGCGCCACGTCGAGCGCGCCGAGGTTCTCGTCCAGCCGGCTGCGCTTCTTGGTGCCGGGGATCGCGAAGACGTCGTCGCCCTGCGCCAGCACCCAGGCCAGCGCCAGTTGCGCGGGCGAGCAGCCCTTGTCGGCGGCCAGCGCCTTCACCTTGTCGACCAGCGCCAGGTTGTGCGCGAAGTTGTCGCCCATGAAGCGCGGGCTGTGGCGGCGGTAGTCGTCGGCCTCGAAGTCGTCCGGCGAGCGGATCGCACCGGTGAGGAAGCCGCGGCCCAGCGGCGAATAGGCGACCAGCGCGATACCGAGGCGGCGGCAGGCGTCCAGTACGCCGTTGTGCTCGGGGTCGCGCGTCCACAGCGAGTACTCGCTCTGCAGCGCGGCGATCGGGTGCACCTTGCTGGCGCGCTCGAGCGTGGCGGCCGACGCCTCGGACAGGCCGAGGTGACGTACCTTGCCCGCCTGCACCAGCTCCGCCATCGCGCCGACGGTCTCCTCGATCGGCACGTTCGGGTCGACGCGGTGCTGGTAGTACAGGTCGATGGTCTCCACGCCCAGCCGTCTCAGGCTGCCCTCGCAGGCCGCACGCACGTAGTCCGGACGGCCATTGACGCCGCGCGCCGTCGGGTTGGCCGGGTCGCGCACGATGCCGAACTTGGTGGCCAGGAACACCTGGTCGCGGCGTCCCTGGATTGCCTTGCCGACCAAAACTTCATTGGTGTGCGGGCCGTACATGTCGGCGGTGTCGAGCAGGCTGAGGCCGCGGTCCAGCGCGTGGCGGATGGTGGCGATCGACTCGGTGTCGTCGCGGTCGCCGTAGAAGTCGCTCATGCCCATGCAGCCGAGGCCGAGGGCGGAAACCTGGGGGCCGTTGTTGCCGAGTGTGCGGGTCTGCATGCGGGATGCTCCATGGGGAAGGTGACGCCATCATGCGCTCTCGCCCCTTGCGGATAAATGCTCAATAATCGTCAACACCATTCCATCAGTAACAACAATCCATGGATCGCCTGGACACCATGCGCCTGTACGCGCGGATCGTCGAGCTGGGCAGCTTCACCGCTGCCGCCAACGACCTTGGCCTGCCGCGCGCCACGGTGACCCACGCGATCAAGAAGCTGGAGGCGCGGCTGGGCGCACAGCTGCTGCAGCGGACGACGCGCTGTCTGCGGGTGACCCGCGATGGACGCACCTACTACGCGCACTGCGTGCGCCTGCTGGCTGACCTGGACGAAGTGGAATCGAATTTCCGCGACGCCGCGCTGAAGCCGCAGGGCACACTGCGTATCGACGTACCCGTGACCCTGGCCAGGCGCCTGCTGATTCCCGAGCTGCCGGCGTTCTGTGCCCGCTATCCCGGCCTGACCCTGGACATCGGCACCAGCGACCGCTTCGTCGACCTGCTGCGGGAGGGCGTGGACTGCGTGATGCGCGTGGGCGAGCTGCCCGATTCCGGGCTGGTCGGGCGCCGGGTGGCGATGCTGGGGCAGGTCACTGTGGCCAGTGCCGACTACGTGCGCCGACACGGCCGGCCGGCCACGCTGGCGGCGCTGCAGGACGGACACATGGCGGTGAACTGGACCTCGCCCACCACCCGCAGGCCCGAGGCCTCGCTGGAATTCATGGTGAACCGTCGGCGCCGCGAGGTGAGCTTGCCCGCGCGCGTCACCGTCAGCGGGGTGGATGCCTACCTGGCCTGCTGCGAGGCAGGATTGGGCATCACCCAGTTCCCGCGCTACCGCGTCGCCGACGCGCTGGCCGACGGCAGCCTGTGCGAATTGCTGCCGGACCTGCCGCCGCCGACGCTGCCCGTGCATGTGCTGTACGCGCCGCAGCGGCAGATGCCGGCGCGGCTGCGCGTGTTCGTCGACTGGCTGGTGGAGCTGATGGCCCGGCAGCGCTGACCCGGTCCTGGATCAGCTGCGCGGAAACCCATGCCGGGGTTGGTCGGTGCCGAGGGTGTCCTCGCTGAGCGGTGCGCCTGCGGCGAGCAGGGCAGCGCGCTGCTCGGCCAGCGGGAGCCGCAGCATCGCGTTTTCGTAAGTGGTCAGCGGGGTGAATACCGGTTGTGCCAGTACCCGCGCCACGAAGGCGGCGCTGCGTGGCCAGCGCGTGCGGTCGATCTCGTAGCGGACGAACGACGCGGTGCGGAAGCAGCTGGCAATGGCAATGTCGGCGACCGACAGCGCCCCGAACAGGAAGCGGTCCCGCGGCAACTGGTTTTCGAGGTAATCCAGCGCGGCCGGGATGTCCGTCTCCAGCGCCTGCTGCACGATCGCCTCGTCGACCGGTTCGCCGAAGATGTGGCGGCGTATCGCCTTCTGGTAGAACAGCCGCCAGATCAGCACGTTGGCCAGCTGTGTATCGGCGTATTCCTCCAGCCAGCGTGCATGGGCGCGATCGTCGATGTTGCGCGGGTAGAGCGGAATGGCCGGGTACTTGTCCTCCAGGTATTGGCAGATCACTGAGGAATCGTTCACCACGCGACCGTCGTCGATCAGCACGGGAATGCGCCGCAACGGGCTGAGCCGGGTGAATTCCTCGTTGCCCACGAACGGTGCGATCGGATCGATCTCGTACGCCAGGCCCTTCAGTTCGAGACAGGCCAGGACCTTGCGCACGTAAGGCGAGATGTAATTGCCGATTACCTTGATTTGAGCCATCGCAACGCTCCCCGGGGGTCGAGGCGACAGCGTGCGGGTGGTCTCGCGGGGCGTCAAGCGTCGTTGCCCGCACGGTAGCGGCCTGGCCGCCCGGCGCCGCATCGTCCCTGCCTTCGCGGCCTGTTGCATGCCGTCGACTCAACCTTTGGCAGGGGTGCCAAAGGTCATGCCGCGCTAGCATCGGTACCTCGGGCATCGCCGCAGGTGGCAGCCCGGTGAACCATCTCCGGCGTGTCCGGTTCCCAACCAAGGGGAGTGCAACATGAGTTCGATGATCGGCAAGTCGCGCCTGGCCGGCGCGCTGGCAGCGGGTCTGCTGCTGTGCGCCACGGGCGCCATGGCGCAGGGACGCATCTTGACCGCGCAGGATTACGCGCGCGCGGAACGTTTCATGCCCTACGAGACCATGCCGCTGGTCGACCACGACGTGCAGCACGTCAAATGGCTGGACGATACCCATTTCTGGTACCGCGACCACGACGCCAGCGGCGACCACATCATGGAAATGGATACCGCCACGGGCAAGGCCATGCCGGCTTTCGACCAGGCGAAGCTCGCCGCGGCGCTGGGCAAGGCCAGCGGAAAGCCGGTCAAGGCCGACAAGCTGCCGCGCTCGTTCGACTTCACCGTGCAGGCCGACGGCCGCTACGACGTGGCAGTGAGCGGCAAGCACTACGTGTGCGACCTCAAGGCCGCCGGCACCTGCACGGCCAAGGCGAAGCCGAAGAGCGGCGACGAGCCCGGCATCCTGTCGCCGAACAAGAAAATGCTCGCCTTCATCCGCGACTGGAACCTGTGGGTGCGCGACGTCGCCACCGGCAAGGAGACCCAGCTCACCACCGACGGCGTGAAGAATTTCGGCTACGCCACCGACAACGCCGGCTGGATCCACACCGACCGCCCGGTGCTGAACTGGTCGCCCGACTCGAAGCGGATCGCCACCTACCAACAGGACCAGCGCAAGGTCGGCGACATGTACCTGGTGAGCACCAAGGTCGGTCACCCGAAGCTGATGAAGTGGAAATATCCGCTGCCGGGCGACAAGCACGTCTTCATGATCGAACCGGTGGTGATCGACGTGGCCTCGCACAAGGTGGTGCGCCTGAAGCTGCCGCCGCAGCAGCGCCTGTCCAGCCTGTGCGACGACATCAGCTGCGACAGCAACGGCCACTGGGACGACCTGAAATGGGCGCCTGACAGCCGCACGCTGGCCATGGTCAACAGCTCGCGCGACCGCAAGCAGGTGTGGTTCCGCGTGGCCAACGCCGAGACCGGCGCGGTGCGCACGGTGTTCGACGAGACCGTGAAGGACTACTACGTCAGCGGTCACGGCAAGGTCAACTGGCAGTACCTGCCCAAGGCGCACGAGGCGGTGTGGTTCTCCGAGCGCAACAACTGGGGCAACCTGTACCTGTACAACCTCCGCAACGGCAAGGAGATGCACGCCATCACCCACGGTGTAGGCAACGTCACCGAGGTGCTGCACCTGGACCGCAAGACGCACGAGCTGTGGTTCCTCGGCGTAGGCCGCGAGCCGGGCGTGAACCCGTACTACCAGCAGTTGTGGAAGGTGAACCTGGACGGCAGCAAGCCGGTGCTGCTGACGCCTGAGAAGGCCAACCACATCATCAGCTTCTCGCCCGACGGCAAGACCTTCGTCGACAGCTACTCCACCCCGGTCAAGCCGCCGGTGACGGTGCTGCGCTCGGCAGCTGACGGTCATGTGATTGCCACCGTGGCCAAGGCCGACATCAGCCGCCTGAAGGCTGCCGGCTGGGTGCCGCCGATTCCGTTCACGGTCAAGGCGCGCGACGGCAAGACCACGCTGTACGGCATCATGTTCAAGCCGTCCAACTTCGACCCGCACAAGAAGTACCCGATCATCGACTACATCTACCCGGGTCCGCAGACCGGCTCGGTGATGGGGCGCAGCTTCCTGCCTTCGCGCTACGACCACCAGTCGATGGCCGAACTGGGCTTCATCGTGATCGCGCTGGACGGCATGGGTACGCCGTGGCGCTCGGCCTCGTTCCACCACTACTGGTACGGCGACATGGGCGACAACACGTTGCCCGACCAGGTCGCCGGCATCAAGGAGCTGGCCAAGCGCTATCCGTGGATCGACCTCGACCGGGTCGGCATCTGGGGGCACTCCGGCGGCGGCGATGCCACGGCCGACGCGATGTTCCGCTACCCCGATTTCTTCAAGGTCGGCTGGGCGGAAAGCGGCAACCACGACAACCGCAACTACGAAAACGACTGGGGCGAAAAATACGAGGGCCTGCTGGTGACGCACAAGGACGGCACCACCAACTACGATAACCAGGCCAACGAGGACATCGCGAAGAACCTCAAGGGTCACCTGATGATCACCTACGGCACCCTGGACGACAACGTGCCGCCGACCAACTCGGAGCTGGTGGTGCAGGCGCTGATGAAGGCCAACCGCGACTTCGACATGCTGGCGATCCCGAATGTGCATCACGGCTACGGCGACGAGACGCCGTACATCACGCGCAGGCGCTGGGACTACTTCGTGCGCTACCTCGCGGGCAACACCCCGCCGAAGGAGTACAAGCTGAAGGCATGGCCGTGGTTCTGATCGTGGCCTGAGCCGTCGAACGCAAGCCGGGGTCGAGAGGCCCCGGCTTTTTCGTGGGCATTCGCACGGAGTGAATCAGGGCCGTCAGCCCGTGCGTGTCGTCACCATTGGCGGCACCGCCGCCGCGCGCAGCGCGGGCCCGAGCACGGCGAGCTGGCCGAGCAGCCACAACGCCAGCGCGCCGACGGGCAGGTAGAACCAAGGCAACCGCGTCACCTCGTCGTGTCGCATCAGCACCAGGTTCAGCCCGACGGCCAGCACCGCGCCGAGCAGCACGCCACCGCCCACGATCAGGAAATTCTCCGCCTGGAAGTAGCGCAGGATGTCCTGCCGGGTGGCACCCAGCGCGCGGCGTATCCCTTCTCACCGCTGCGGCGCAGGAACTTGGTCAGCAGCAGGCCCACGATATTGATCCCGCATATGTTGAGAGAGCCCAGCGCCAGCCACAGCTGCAGGCGCAAGTCGGTCCGAATCAGGTGTTCGTGGGCCAGCCAGCCCCTGAGGTCGAACAGGCGCGCATGCGCCGGACGCCGAAAGCGACCGTGCGCCTGCTGATCGCGCCGGAGGCGTCGAGGAAGTCGCGCTAGGCGCGCGCTTTGGCGGGGCTGTCCAGCTCGGCCCGGAACTGCGCCCAGGTGCAGTGGTCACTGCGGTGGTCGTCGCCGCCGTTGCCCCAGCAGGAGAAGTTGCCGTTGATCTGCCGACCGAGATCGAGTGCCTTCTGCAACTGCAGGGCGAACAGGTCGCCATCGCCGAAGGCATGTCCGCCGCGCGATGCGTAGAACAGCGGTTGCGGCTGCCAGCCGGCCCGTAGGCCGACCACGCGGACGTCGGTATCTTCCGGGCGCACGGTCCGGCCGACGGCCGGCGCATCGCCGAACAGGCGGCGGGCAAGGCTTGCATTGAGCACCACCACGCGGGCTCGCGCCGCGTCGTCCCGCGCGGACCAGTCGGCGCCGCTGCGTCCAGGCAACCGGTCGCCGGACATCGCATGCAGGACGGTGATCATCGTCATGCTGGCGCCGATGCCCAGGCCGATGGCGAGGAATATCAGCAGAGTGAGCACGCGCCCTTGCCGCAGGTTCCGCAGGGCAAGGGAGAGATAGTGGGCGAGCATCGCGGGTACCTCCAGGGTTGTACGGGCGGTCGGCGGCAAGTCGCAGTCCGGGGCTGCGATGGCGTGTGGGTTTCAGCGATCGCTGACGTCCTGGGCCAGCCCTTTCGCCTTGGCTTCCTCGAGCAGCCGATCCATCGCCTGGCTGGCCTGGCGGGATGCTTCCTGCTGGCGCTCTTGCAGCGCATGCATGCGCTTTTCCAGTCCGGCCTGTTCGGCTTCGAGTGAACGCTGCTCGACCGCAAGCTCCTTCTGCTCCGCCGCGTGCCGCTGTTCGAGACGGGCCTGTGCCGCGTCCAGTCCTCGCCGGGTCGCCTCGCGGGATTTCTCATTGGCCTGTTGGATCGAAACCTCCGAGGTCAGGCGTGCCTGCTCCCGCGTCAGCTGGGCCTGCGCCCTGGCGAGCTCGCTGGCATCGGATGATGCTTGCGCCGACGCCTGCATGCGTGCGATGCGGGCCTGCTGCCTGGCGACGGCGGCCTGGGCGCGGGCCATCGCGGCAGCTTCGCGGCCGGTGGTTTCGGTCGCCAGCTGTGCCTGCTGCTGCGCCAGTTCGCCCTGGGCCTCGGCGAAGGCGGCGTCGCGTGCGGCCAGTCCGGCCTGGCGGCCGGCGATCTCGCCCTGCTTGCCGGCGAGGCGGCCCTGATCGGTGGCCAGTTCCGTCACCGGGGCGTAGATCTTGCGGGCGCGCTCGACCAGCCCCTTGTCGCGGATCAGGTAGGCCTTGCCGTCGCGACGGAACCAGGCCAGCGGCTGGTGCCCGTGGCGCAAGCGCTTTACCGCAGCGAAATCCGCCGGGCTTCCGTTGAAGATCGCCGTCTTGCCATCAAGCAGCGCGAAACCCTGGCGTCCATTCGAATCGATGTCGATATGCATGTTGTCGATGTCGAAGCCGAAAGTCGGAGGTTTCGGCGGTGCCGGCGGTACCGGGGGCGCGGGCGGCAGGGCCGGCGGAGGCGGTAATGCAGGTTCCGGCGGCGGGGGCGGTGCCGGCGGCGGCAGGGATGGCGCGATCGTGTCGGTCCCTGCGACGGTAGGGGTTGTCGCCACATGATGGGAGCTGTCCGCGGCCACGACGCGATAGGGCAGTACGCCGGCCAGGGCGACGAAGGCGACGAGCAGCCAGCCGCGGGCGCGCGGCAGAACGCTGGAATGTTGTTGCAGCATGGTCAGTCGCCTCCGCAGATTGTGGAAGGTGGGGGATGCACCGGCGAGGCCGGCACGCAAGGGATGGGACACGCCCAGGCGCAACAGCAGGCGGCCGTAGTCCTGTGGCGCGACGCGTTGCTGCCGAAGGGCTTCGGCATCGCAGGCGGCTTCGCGCTGCAGCGCGTACTCGTGCACGGCCCAGCGCACCAGCGGGTGGAAGAAGAACAACCACTGCGCCAGCGCCGGTACCCAGCCCAGCGCGAGGTCGCCGCGCCGCAGATGAGCCAGCTCGTGCGCCAGCGCGAGCAAGGCGTCTTCCGGTTCCAGCGCATGTCCCGCCGGCCACAGCACGACCGGTTGCCATACGCCGCTCACCTGCGGCGAGGACACGTCGGGCGAAGCCAGCAAAAGCGGTATGCGGCGCAGGCCCAGTGCACGCGACTGCCGCACGCATTGCGCCTGAAGTTCGGAGTCTTCGAGCCGCGTGGCCTGCCGGTGCAGACGGCGGGCGCGGCGATGCTGAGCAGCCAGCGCGGGCAATTGGGCGAGCACGAGCAGCAACCATGCCGCGATCACCCAGGCCTGCCAAGGCGTGGCGATCGGCCCTGTCGCAGCGGCGGATTCGACGGATGCCGGCGATGGCGTCCGCACCACCGATGTGGCATCCGCGATGGGTGTCGCCGTGCGCGTGTTCGGGCGCGGTGCCGCCGCAGCGACGACGGGGGCGACGCTTGTTGTCGCGACGACCTGCGGCGGAGCCAGCAGCGGCAGCCGGATCGGCGCCTGCCACGCCATGCCGACCAGCGCCTGCAGGCCGACCAGCCACCACAGGGCGCAGCGGACCGCGGCAGGCAGTCGCGGCAGCAGGCGCACGAGCAGGGCCAACGCGCCCGCCAGCACGGCGGCCTGCAGCGAGGTCCAGGCCAGACGGTCGAGCAGCACGATGGCCAGGTGATCGATCGTCGTCATGTCAGTCCTCCTTGCGCGCGGTCTGCAGCCGCGCGACCAGCGCTTCCAGTTCGGCGAGTTCCGTATCGCTCACCTCGCCGCGCTCGGCCATCCAGGCCACGAACGGCGAGACCGAGCCGCGCAGGGTGTTCTCGACGAAGCTGTCCACCGCGCGGCGCATGGCTTCGCCGGGGCCGGTGGCGGTGCTGTAGCGGTACACGCCCTTCAGCTGGCGCCGTTTCAGGTAACCCTTGGCGCGCAGCCGTTCCATCATCGTCAGCACGGTGGAGCGGGCCAGGCCGTGGGCCTCGCCGAAGCCGGCAGCCACCTCGCCAACCGAGGCGGGCTCGTGCTCGGCCAGGTAGTGCAGCAGGGCGAGTTCCTGATCGCCGATCGAAGGTCTGGTCATGGTGCATGTGCTCTGTGACTACATTTGTAGTCACAACATACGCCTTGACTACTCGTGTAGTCAAGCACTGCCGGCAGGTTGATGCCGAGAGGGTGCCTCAGGTCAGTCGTCGTTCCACGAAGCGCATGAAGCCGTCGAAGCCGCGGTCGCTGAGCAGGCGACGCAGCATCAGGATGATGCGCGCGCCGCCGCCGGTGGCGTAGCGGGTGCGTGCGCGGCGCGCACGCAGCGCCTTGCCGATGGTGGCGGCTACCACGTCGGGTTTCGAGGTCATGGGCGACGTGGCCGCTCCGGCCAACATGCGCGCGTGCGCTTCGGCCTGAGCCGAGTAGGCGGTCGAACCGGAACGCCGCAGCAGGCTTTCGTGGGCGATGCCGCTCCACTCGGTGCGGATCGCGCCGGGTTCGATCACCACCACGTGGATGCCGAATGGCGCCAGCTCCATGCGCAGGCAGTCGCTCAGCCCTTCCACGGCGAACTTGGTGGCGTGGTACCAGCTGCCCAGCGGTTCGTGCATCTTGCCGCCGATGGAGGTGATGTTGACGATGGTGCCGCCGCGTTGCGCGCGCATCATCGGCAGCGCCAGCTGGATCAGCCGCGCCAGGCCGAACACGTTTACCTCGAACTGGCGTCGTGCCTCGTCGACCGGCACGTCTTCCAGTGCGCCGTAGGCGCCATAGCCGGCATTGTTGACCAGCGCGTCGAGGCGGCCGTGTTCGCGACGGATGGTTTCGATGGTCGCCACGATGGAGGCGTCGTCGCACAGGTCCAGCGGCACGACGCGTGCGCCGAGCGCGGTCAGCGGCTGCATGCGTTCGACGCGCCGCGCGGCGGCGTAGACCAGGTAGCCGTCGGCGGCGAGCCGGCGGACGGTGGCTTCGCCGATGCCGGAGGAGGCGCCGGTGACCAGGGCGATCTTGTTCATGTGGCAGGCCATGTGAAGGGGGTGCGGCACAGTCTAGACTTGGGGCCTAAGCCCCAGGTCAAGAGGTGCGTCATGCTGATCGCCGAATTCCGCCGCCGCACGGGCCTGACCCGCGACGCGGTGCGTCTGTACGTGAAGCTGGGGCTGCTGCGGCCGGAGGTCGATCCGGGCAATGGCTATCAGTGCTTCGCCGAGGCCGACGTGGAGCGCGCGGACATGATCCGCGTGGCGCAGCAGCTCGGGTTCACCCTGAAGCAGATGGTGCCGCTGGCGCGCGAGCACGAGGCCGGCCGGCTGGACGTGAAGCGCCGGCTGGCGGTGATGCGCACGCAGCTGGCGATGGTCGAGGCGCAGGCCACGCGGATCGCGGCGATGCGCAAGCACATACGCGCGAAGATCGCCTGGCTGGAGGGCGGCGAACAAGGCGACGAGCCGGTGTTCGCCCTATGCCGGAGCGACGCGGCCGAGGCGCCCGGCGCGGCGCTGGCGATGGCCGATTGAGCGGCGCGTCGATGCCGGGCCGCGGACCCGGCATCGACGCCTGCGTCAGAACGTCATGTCGAACGCGACCTCGCCCTCCACGCCGACCTGGTAGGCCGAGACGCGGCGTTCGAAGAAGTTGGTCACTTCCTGCACGTCCTGCAGGTCCATGAAGTCGAACGGGTTCTTCGCGCCGTACTTCTTGGGCAGGTCGAGCTGGTCCAGACGCTGGTCGGCCACGTATTCCAGGTACTGGCGCATGTCCTTCACCGACAGGCCGACCACGCCGCCGGACAGTACGTCCTCGGCGAACTGGGTCTCGCAGGCGATGGCGTCTTCCAGCATGTCCTCGATCTGTGTGCGCATGTCGGCGTCGAACAGCTCAGGCTCCTCCGCGCGCACCGTGCGCACCACTTCGAAGGCGAAGGCCATGTGGCAGCTTTCGTCGCGGAACACCCAGTTGGTGCCCGCGGCCAGGCCGTGCAGCAGGCCGCGCGAACGCAGGTAGTACACGTAGGCGAACGCGGCGAAGAAGAACAGGCCCTCGATGCACGCGGCGAAGCAGATCAGGTTGAGCAGGAACTGCCGTCGCTGCCCGCGCGTCTCCAGCCGGCCGAGGCCCTGGATCGAGTCGATCCACTTGAAGCAGAACGCGCCCTTCTGGCGGATCGATGGAATGTTCTCGATCGCCGCGAAGGCCTTCGCGCGCTCGGCCGGGTCGGGAATGTAGGTGTCCAGCAGGGTCAGGTAGAACTGCACGTGCAGCGCTTCCTCGTACAGCTGGCGCGACAGGTACATGCGTGCTTCCGGCGCGTTGATGTGCTGGTACAGGTTCAGCACCAGGTTGTTCGACACGATGGTGTCGCCGGTGGCGAAGAACGCGATCAGCCGATGGATCAGGTGGCGGTCGGCTTCGCTCATCTTCGAGCGCAGGTCGGTGGTGTCCAGCGAAAAGTCGACCTCGTCCACCGTCCAGGTGTTCTTGATGGCGTTGCGGTACATCTCGTAGAACGCCGGGTAGCGCATCGGACGCAGGGTGAGTTCGAAGCCGGGGTCGAGAATGCGAGAAGTGAGTGAAGAGGAGTGAGAAGTGAGAGATGATGTTCCGGACATGGAGGTGTTCCTATGCATTATCGGGAGACGATGGTCTGGAAAAGAGCCATGCAGGTCGCTCGAGAGGTTTATCGGCTTGCGCGCTTCCTTCCGCGCGAAGAGACGTATGGCATGCGGGCGCAGATGACACGGGCGGCAGTGTCGGTGCCAAGCAACATCGCCGAAGGCTGGACGCGGGAATCGAAGGCGGAGAAACGCCAGTTCTTTGCGATTGCGCAGGGCTCGCTCGCGGAGCTGGAAACCCAGCTGACGCTATGCGAGGAAATCGGCTGGCTGTCGGGCACACAGACCAAAGGCCTGCGTATATGCATCGACGAAACCAGCCGCATGCTGACGACATTCCGCCAACGCCTGCGCCCCGGGTCATGCCAGGAGGAGTGAGCGTGCCGGCCTTTGCCCTCTCTCACTTCTCACTCCTCTCCACTCACTCCCGCCCTTACTGGCAAGCCTCGCAGTATTCCGGGTTCTCTAGTGAGCAGAACACTGCTGCGGTGGCCGTCTCCTGATCAGGCGCGGCAGTCTTCGCTGCCGCCACCGTCGCCTTGGCGATCCTCGTCGCCGGCCGCGAGCGCAGGTAGTAGGTGGTCTTGATGCCGGCCTTCCATGCGTACATGTACATGGACGACAGCTGGCCGATGTTCGGGTTCTCCATGAACAGGTTCAGCGACTGGCTCTGGTCGATGTAGGCACCGCGGGCGGCGGCCAGGTCGATCAGTGCCTTCTGCGGCAGTTCCCACACCGTACGGTAGATCGTACGGAGACGTTCGGGGATCGCTGCGATGCCCTGGATCGAGCCTTCGGCAAGTTTGATCTGGTCGCGGACTTCGGCGGTCCACAGGCCCAGTGTCTTCAGTTCCTCGACCAGGTGGCGGTTGACCACCAGGAAGTCGCCGGACAGGGTCTCGCGCTTGAACA
>Ga0207433_10009574_pt1 | contig 15371 bp, 10 predicted proteins | sample YelNatPaOPGAMG01_FD_187559 | JGI IMG/M metagenome (GOLD analysis project Ga0207433, IMG submission 187559) | Hot spring thermophilic microbial communities from Obsidian Pool, Yellowstone National Park, USA - OP-RAMG-01 (SPAdes) (version 3) | ecosystem: Environmental > Aquatic > Thermal springs... | reverse complement strand
GGCATCGCTTCACACGGCGTCGGGCGAAGTGCCTTTGTCGGAGGTGTTCGTAACCGGGTCGCCCGACCTTGCTCGCCGGGCACGCACAAACGATCGCGTCGTTGTCACGCTGGACGATCACGCGCTGAAACTGTGGTTGAGCAAGGGGGCGCGGAATCTGGCCGAACTAATGTCCCCGGAATGGACGGAACAGACCGGCCCACCGGCTTTGCTTGTTTCAACGGTGCCGGAGCTTGGCGAGGTAATGCGCGAACAAATCAGGGACACCGCACGCTGCCAAACGGTAGTGGGATTGAAGCTGGTGATTGCCGGGCAACCTGATCCCGCGCCCTGCCTGATGTGGAAAAACACATTGCTACTGGACTTGGTCCAACTGGCTTCGCTCCCACGTGCCGAGAGACTGAAGCGGCTGGTTTTGGAGGTAGCTCCTTCGGGATGGTTGAAGCACGATCCGCAGGAGGTGCTACACATTCTGGGGGACGCGAAGGTTGACGAGTTCCGGACGAAAGTCGCCGAAGGCGCGACTTTACCGGAGCGATTGCTTCGCGCGGTGAGCAATAGGCCCGAACCGCTGCGACAGGTGCTTGGCCATCTGGCGACAATGGACTTTGTTCAACGATGCACACCGCTGCAACTGGCTGAACTGGTGCTCGCGCAGCTTGGCCCGGCAACTCTACCGGCGCTAAAGACCGACTTGGAAGCGGAGGGCTTGAAACCGCCGTCCCGTTGGAACACCGCTGAGTCCCGCGCTTTTGTCGCCAGCATCGGTTTCCCGGAGCAATTCGCGGCGTCGCCGGAAACGCGGCGAGAGGCCGAGGAATTCATCAGCGGACCGATTGAGTTGCCGCCGTTGCACGACTTTCAAGTCGAAGTTTTCGAGGGAATCCAGAAGTTGATTACCAGTGGGACAACGCGCCGACGTGCAGTGATTAGCCTGCCCACGGGAGGCGGCAAAACGCTCGTGACAGTCGAAGCGGCGGTGTTGCTCGTCCTCAAGCCGGTAACCGACAATCGCAGCGTCATTTGGGTGGCTCAGACAGACGAGCTTTGTGAGCAGGCCGTGCAGTCATTCCGTCAGGTGTGGTTGAATCTCGGTGCGCAAAAGACTGACCTGCGCATTGTGCGTCTGTGGGGCGGCAATCCAAACCCAGCCATTCAGGAAACCGACGTCCCTGTCGTGGTGGTCGCATCCATTCAAACGCTCAACAGCCGCATGGGAACAGAAGGACTGGAGTGGCTGCAAAATCCCGGTTTGGTTGTCGTGGACGAATGCCACCATGCCATCACTCCCAGCTACACAAACCTCCTCCGTTGGCTTGACGCGGAAGCGCCAAGGCCGGGCGCGCCGCCCAAAGACGAGCCGCCAATTCTCGGACTGAGCGCCACCCCGTTCCGCACCGATGACGAGGAAAGTCAACGACTGGCACGGCGCTTTGACAAGCGTTGGTTGCCGGCCAACCAAGAGCAACTCCACGCTCGCTTGCGTGATCAAGGCGTTCTGGCACATGTGGACAGTGAGCCGCTGCACTCTGGCGTCCAAATTCCTGAGGAACAAACCGCAGCCCTGTTAGAAATGCTGGAACAGGGTGAGGGCATTGATTTTGAACGGCTCTTGGATGAGATCAATCAACGGTTGGCCGGTAGCCGACAGCGGAATGAACTCCTAGTGGATCGCATCAAGTCGGCGACTGAGAACTCGATTCTGTTCTTTGCCAATTCTGTTCTGCATGCCGGCGAGATGTCCGCGCGTCTTAACCTACAGGGCATCCCTGCCGCAGCAGTCAGTGGTGAAACTCCGACCGTCGCCAGACGGTACTTCTTGGATCGCTTCCAACGGAGGGAAATTCGTGTTCTCTGCAATCATACCGTCTTGAGCACCGGCTTCGATGCTCCGAAAACTGACATGGTTCTCATTTCCCGCGCCGTGTTCAGCCCGGTTCGCTACATGCAGATGGTCGGCCGTGGACTGCGTGGCGAGAAGAACGGCGGCAAACCGCGCTGCCGTATTGTGACTGTTCTGGATAATCTTGGACGCTTCCAAGACCGTCACCCCTATCACTACTGCCATCGGTATTTCTGCACTGACTCTCAAGAGGTTTATCCATGATGCGGAAGCTCTTTATCAATCTGAGCCATGCCGTCGAAGGCGGGCTGGTGCGGCTGGGCGGCAAATTGCCGATTTACAGCGGCCCGGAAGGAGCACAACGATGAATCGAATCCTTTGCCTCATCACCTGTCTCGGTCTCGCCGCGAGTCTTGCCGGCGCGGAAACGAAGCCGCCGATGGGCGTTTGTCCGCCATTCCAACTTAAGGACGAAGCGGGCAACGTCATTGATCCCGTGCGGGGAATCAACGCCACCACGCCGTATTCGCCCAAGCAGACCTGCGGCACGACCGGTTGCCACGATTACAACAAGATCACCGAGGGGTTTCATTTTCAGCAGGGCAAAGGCGAAGCCGTGCCGGCTCAGATGGCCGAGCGCTACCGGTGGGTCAGTTCGCCCGGCAACTACGGCGGCACATGGTGTTCGCCCGCGCCGCTCTACCGGCAACTCGCCGCCAAAACCAACGCCAGCGCCCGCGTCATTGACATGACCAGTTTCGAGTTCGTCACCGCCACCTGCGGCAACTGTCATCCCGGCGGCGGCCCGCTCGAATTCGACCGTGCCGGCAAACGCTACGACCAGTGGATGGCCGACTCCGCCAGCGGCCTCACGCCCGGCGGCGAGAACGGTTTCGATGGCGACTATTTCAAGGCGCGTTGGTCGCAGACCGGCGTGATCGAAGCGGATTGCCTGCTTTGTCACCTGCCGGAGTACGATTTCAAGAAACGCAACGCCCAGCTCGCCGCGCTCAACTTCCGCTGGGCGGCCACCGAAGCGGCCGGCTTTGAGTAAGATTACCGGTAGCGTCGCCAAAGACGAAACGCCGAGCGTCAGCTACGACCTTTCCAAGTTCGACACCAACGGATTCGTTCGCGTCCTGCACACGGTGCCGGAACCGCGCAATGAGACTTGCTTGACCTGTCACGCCAAGCCCGACTGGAAGAAACGCGGCGCGACGTTTTCGCCGCGCACCGCCGCGTGCGCTGCGGCCCGGTCACGGCTCGTCGCCGGTCATCGCGCAGCCGGCGCAGTCCGCCACCGGCACCGCCGGCCCGACCGCCTGCCGGCAGGGGCCGACGCGTTGGAACAGGGCGACGGACACCTGCGTCAGATAGACGATACCGGAATGGGCGAGCGATTTCGCCAGCGGTTCGGCGAGGACGTTGAGATGGTCGTCCACAAACTTCTTCACGGCGTCCGCGCACACCGCCGCTTGCTCGGCGTTGCCCAACGCCTCTTTCAGTTTCAAATACGCCACGAACCCGGTCAGCACCGCCACGTGATCCGGCGGCTCGGCCAGCGTCGGCCGGTAGGCAAACGCTTCGTAGTACGCCCGAATGTCATCGAGCATTTGACCCGGCATCAGCGAAGGCCGGTAACTCACCTCCCGCGCCGCGGCCGGTCCGCCGGGACCGAAGGTGCTGTGATACAGCGACTCGCTGGCTTCCTCGCGCGCCGTCGCGGCGGCCGCCTTGAGTTGCCGGTCGCCCACTTCCTCCGCCAACCCGGCCACCTGCGTCTGCCAATCCGCGCCGGGACATTCCAACAGCAAACTGATCAACCGCCATTCCGCCGCGTCACGCAGTCGTTCACGGTTCATGGTTGCCTCATCGGAATCCAGCCGGTGCGCATCTTGCGCGCGCCGACTTCCTCGTGTGCGCCGTCCCACACCGCAAACGCCACCTGCCGGCTTTCGGGCAACGGGCGCGTGATGACCACCGCCCAGCCGGTCGGCGTGCGTCGGCCGGTGCCTTTCGACGCACCGGCTTTGTTCGGCGAAATCGTGCCGGGACCTTCGGCGAGATAATCCTCCACCGGCACCGTGCGCGGACCGCCGCGGTTGTTGCCGAGGGCGCGGGCGGGAGCATACCGGACCGCCATCTCTTTTTGGGTCGGGGAATCTTTTTCGAGCGCGGCGGCTTTGAACGGATAGCCGTCAATCGCCGCGTGCGGGTACAAGGCGTTGATCTCATCGGGCCGGCCATTGACGATGGCCTGCCAGTTCGCCGTCCAAAACGTGATCTCGACCGGCTTGCCGGGTTCGCCCATCTGCGGCGCCGGCAGGCTCGGCCCGGCGTGGGCCGGCACCTGCACCGCGCAACCGTCGGAGAACTTCGCCGGGCCGGGCGTGTCGTTTGGCGTGGCGTCGGCCCACTCCAACCGGAATGCCACCTCCTTGCCGTTGTGCAACGCCCGGACCCGCACCTCGCTGGTCGAGGGTTGCAGCAACCGCGGCTCGACCATGTCCTGCAGCAACAATTTCGCGGCGTATTCCGGCGCGGTCTGCCAGGCCGCATCGCCCGGCTCCGCCGGCAGGCTCGCCGCCGCGGTGAGCACCACTTCCGTGACCGGCGGCGGGGGCGCTTTCTGGCAGCCGGCAAGCGCGCCCATCGCGACGACCAACACAATCCTCCTCATCCTGACCTTCTCCCCCAAACAACGGGGGAGAAGGGAGCGAATTTGTTTCCCTCTCCCTTGTCGTGTAAGGGAGAGGGTCGGGGTGAGGGTTTTGCCGTTGTTGAAAATCGAGCGCATGATGATTCCCCTCCTCACGGGCAATTGACGCGGGCGATTTGGTATTTCTCGTCGAACGCCTGCCGGATGTGGATGTGCTCGCGGACCGGCACGCGGACGATTTCCGCGCCGTCTTCTTCCAAGCCGCTGACGACATCGCCGGTGCGTTTCCAGCGCGGCATGACTTTCTCGCTGCAGCCGAACAGGCACATCAACGCGGCCAGATCGGGATCGTTCGGCGCGTTGCGGTACGTCGCGATGGTTTCCTTCGCGCCGGGTCCGAACATCTGGTGCAGGAACGAATCGGGCGCGTGGATCGGCGGAATGTAATAGACGTTCGGCTCAAGCCCGAATTGCGGGAACAACGGCCGCGCGACTTTCTTGATGTGGACGAGATAATCAATCGGGTTGTCGGGATTGGCTTTGTCGGGCGTGTTGATGTAGCCGGCCATGCGGATTTTGCCGATGCAGTTGACGAAGCATTGCGGTTGCAGCCCTTTCTCCATCTTCGGAAAACAGGCGATGCACTTCTCGCTCGTGCCCGTCAGCGGGTTGTAAAATACTTTCTTGTACGGACACGCCTGCACGCATTCCTGGTAGCCGTGGCAGCGTCCCTGATCCACCAGCACGATGCCGTCCTCCTGCCGTTTGTAGATTGAACCGCGCGGACACGACGCCAGACACGACGGATAGGTGCAGTGATTGCAAATGCGGGCGAGATAGAAGAACCAGGTCAGATGCGGCACTTGCAATCCCGCGCCATTCTGGATCTGCCCGGCGCAATCATCTTCGCCGACGTTCGGATACGCGTAATCGCGTTCCTCCGGCCGCCAACCCAGCGCGCGTTTGCCGGCAGGGGCGGACTCGAAAATCGTCTGCCCCGGATACGCGCCCTTGACCCAGTCCGACCCGCCGAGCATCTGGAGCAATTTCAAATCCCACGCCAACGGATAGAAGCCGTACGGCTTCGACTCGACATTGTTCCAGAGCATGTACTCCTGCCCCTTGCCGGAGGTCCAGGTGGTTTTGCAAGCGAGCGTGCAAGTCTGGCACGCGATGCACTTGTTGATGTCGAACACCGCCGCGAACTGTTTCTGCGGTCGGTTCTCGGGATACCAATACGCCATCTCCCGTCCAAGCTGCCAGTTGTTCACGCGCGCCATAATCAGCTCTCCTTCTTCGCGCCGGCCAGAAACTTGCCGGCCAGGTATTGTTTCATTTCATGGGTTTCGTAACTCGGACGGATGCCGAGCGCGGCGGGACGCCATAGCTTCTGGCCGTCTATCCCGCCGGGTTCGGCTTTGGTGATTTTCACGAAGGCTTCGCGCGGCGCGCCGACGGGGCAATGCACGTCGGGCAGAAAACCTTTGCCGAGGCTCTGGCCAAACAGGTTCTTGCGGACCAGCGAGTCGGTCATCAACGTCGGTTTGAGCCAGCCGCGCGTCGCCGACTGGTGCGAGCCGCTGCGGAACATGCCCTGATAACCGGTCCGCGGATTTTTCGCCAGACCGTCGGCGCGGGTTCGCTGGCCTTCCTGTGAGCCGGGCGTGCTGGCGTACATGTTGAACCACATCCGCGTCACGCCGCGCGGGGTGCCGGGATAGTACCGCGCCCGGCAGAGCAACCGCGCGAACTCGTAATCTTTCTTGTTCTCTTTCCAACCCCGGAACGGCCGGTCTTCGGGGTCGGGATCAATCCACACGTAATCGCCGTCCTCGACGCCCATGTCTTTGGCGTCCTGCGGATGAATGTCCACGTACCCCTCGGTCACGAACGGGCTGCGTTTGTCCTGCCGGTGCAGGTCGCCAAACGGCCCGAACAACACGGCGATCATGTCGGTGTCAATCGGTGTCGTGTGCGAGCCATGCCGGTATTTCGGGGTGTGGAAGATGAACTTGAATCCCTGATTGGCCAGCGGATGCGTTGTCGTTTTCGTTTCCGCCCACGTCTTGACCACGTTGCGCCCGCAGCGCGTTTCGCACGACAGATCGTCGCGTTTCGCGCCGTAATCCTCCGGCTGCGCGGGGCGCAACGCTTCGTGTTTCGGCGCGACGATCACGTTCGGCTCGTAAAACGTCGAGTCCACCGGCTCGCGATGGACGGGGAGGTTCTCGCCCGCTTCGATGAATTCGTCTTCATCCCGGTAAAACTCCAGCCGGCCGCTCTTGGTGTACCACGGACGCGAATCGGTGATCTGTTCGTAGCCGACCGCCTTCGGCGTTGTGCGTCCCATCATCAAGGCCGGTATCCCTTCCTTCGCTTTCGCTTCGAGGTCTTCGATCCGGTAGCCTTTCGTGTTCGTCGAGGCGTTCAGGACGCGCTGGAGATACGCGTCCGTCTTGCCTTCGCGGACAAATTTCCAGCAATCGGCAAACCGCTGGTCACCGGTCAGCTCGGCCAGTTTGCTGCCGGTCAACGCCAGCACTTCGATGTCGCCAAGCGTGTTGAAGATGCGCGGCAACGGCGTGCGCGGGAAGATTTGCAGGAACGGATTGGTGACCGACGCCGTCATGTCGGGATGTTTCAGTTCCGCCCACGAATCCACGCCGAACACGAGGTCGGCCCACTCGCACGACGCCGTCCACCACCATTCGTTGACCGCGATCATTTCGATGCGCGGCAGGACGTTGACGACGGTGTTGTAATGCCATTTGACGTTGCCGAGGATGGAGTTGGCGTTGGCGAACCACAGCGATTTCGTCGGCGTCGGCATGTGGGTCTTGCCGGTGAGCAGTTTGTTGCCGACCCGCAACGGGTGATCCTCGTGGTTGTAGTAATGCGCCGATTCCGGTTTCCAATACTGCCGGACCCGCGCTGGTTTCGACGGATCGAGTTCGAGATCGAACGGGTTCTCGTTGATGTATTGCGGCGCGCCGTTGAACATCGCCACGCGATAGTTGCCGGCATAGCTGCCGACGTTGCCGCCGATTTTGCCGACGTTGCCGGTCAGCGCGGCCAACAGGAAAATGTCGCGGTCCTTGTTGTCGCTGTTGAAAAACTGGTTTGGACCCATCCCGATCGCGAACAGCGTCGTGCCGGGATGCTTGGCAAAATGCCGGGCCAGTTCGACCACCGTCTGGGCCGGTGCCCACGTCAACTCCTCGGTCGTCTTCGGATCAAAATGCGCGGCGTATTCTTTCACCAGATCGAAGTTCGGCCGGCAACGCACCTTCTTGCCGTCGGCCAGCGTCACCTCGACCGCGCCTTCGAGCAACGGATCGCCGATGGACGATTTCTCGCCGACTTCGTCGCGCGTGATTGCTTTCGGCGCGTTGCTCTGTTTGTCCCACCAAACCCGGTCGCCCCATTCCTCGCGCAGCTTGCCGGGGATGAGCATGTCGCGGTGCGCGCCCGGTGGCGGTTCTTTCTCGTCCGCGCCGAGCACGCGGGTCTGGTTCGACAACGCGCCCGGTTTCGCGCCGAACACGTCCTCGGCCTTCAAAAACTTCAGCGTGTCCATCCGCACCAGCAACGGCAGATCGGTCCAGCGTTTCACGAACTCGGCGTCGAACAACTTCTCTTTGAGGATCACGTGCGACAAGCCGAGCGCGAGCGCGGGAGTCGTGCCGGGACGCACCACCACCACGTCATCGCCTTTGCTGGCGGTGGCGGAGTATTCGCAGGCGATGACCACCACGCGTGTGCCTTTCAACCGCGCCTCGGTCAGCCAATGCGCATCCGGCATCTTCGTGGTGATCCAGTTCATGCCCCACACGACGACCGTCTTGGCGTGTTCCACGGCGTCGAGATCAAACTCGACCGTCTGCTGGCCGGTCACCATCGGATGACCGGGCGGCAGGTCGGTATGCCACGAATAATTGTCGAACCCGCGCGCGCCGAGCGCCTGATCCGGGCCGACCTTGCGGATGTGCGCGTCGAGCAACGCCATCGAGTTGGCCAGCCGGTAAAACCCGAACACGCGCGTGATGCCGAGCAACGGCATGCCGCCGCGAAACTTCAAACACTGCGTCCCCACGCCCTGCGTCGCGGCGATGACTTCCTCGTCGTAATGCTGCGCCTTCAACTTCTTCGCGCCCTCCTCGCCGCTGTAGGTCTCGGCGATGTTTTTGAGCGCCTTCGCCGCGATCGTCGCCGCCTCCTCGTGCGTGATGCGCGTCCATTCATCGCGCGCGCGGTTGAAATACTGCCGCTCCGGCAACCCGTCGGCCTGACGCGGGAAACCGGCTTCGACCCAGCGTTTGAATCCGACGCGGATCATGCAGCCGTTGACGCGCCGGTCGCCGTAGAAGCGCCGGGTCAACGCCAGTCCTTTCTGACAAATCCGGGGATCCCAACGATGCGACACCGAGTTACCGGCCAGATCGGTCGCCTCGCCGTAACGCATCGTCGGCCCGATGCGCGTGACCACGCCGTTGCGGACGTAGCCGTGCAACAGACAATTGTGCGTGTCGTTCGGCGCGCAGAGGAAGGTGAACTTCGAATCGTATTTCCAGAGGTCGCGATACACCTTCTCCCAATCCCGGTCAGGATACACCGCGAGCGGATTGCTGACTGCGTCGAGTCCCCACGCCTTGTGGACCGACAGCGCCAGCGCGCCAAACCCGGCTGCGCTCAAGCGCGTCAAAAACTCGCGTCGAGATAGTTCATGGTTCATGGTGTGGTCCTTTCAAAAGAGGCGTTGGTAGGGCGCGCCCGGCGGTCGCGCCCTACCACGGCTTGGTTGGCGAGGGTCGTCACTATTTCTTCTCCCACGTTCGGATGTAACTGACGATGGCTTCGATCTCCTCCGGTGACAGCGCGGGGTGGACGGTCGAGGCTTGCGCGAAACCTTGCATCGCCGTGCCGCGCCGGCCGCGGGCGATGGTCTTGAACAAATAGGTGTCGCTCGCGGCGGCCAACAGCCCGGCATTGTTCAACGCCAACGCTTCACCGCCCTTGCCGTCTGCGCCGTGACAGCCGGCGCAGTAGGCCGTGTAGTTTTTCTTACCGGCCTCAATGTTGCCGGCAGCCCAACGCGTCGGCTTCGTGTCCGGCTCGGCCGGGCCGCCGAGTGAACGCAGATGCGCGACGACCGCTTGAATTTCTTCCGGCTGCAAGCCGCCTTCCTTCTCGCCCCAGGCCGGCATCCGGCGGCCGGGCCGGCCTTTGGCCACTGCCTGCGTCAGAAATTCGTCGCTGGCGACGGCGAGGAAGTCGGGGTTGCCCACTGCCGGGAACAACGGCATACCGGGATAACGGCGGCCTTCGCCGTTTGCGCCATGACACGCCGCGCAGAACGTGCCGTAGAGTGTCGCGCCGTCGGTGGCAAACTCGCGTTCGCCGAAGCGCTCGGCGCGGATGCGATCTTTCGGCCAGTAGGCTTCCGGGAACTGGCTGTGACGCAGCGAGAAAATGTAAAACGTCAACTGCTCGATCTGCTCGTCGGTCAATCCCAGCGCCGGCATCGCCGAGCCGGGCACGATCCGGGCCGGGTCGCGCAGATGTTGTTTGTGCCAGTTCTCCAACGTGCGCGCGCCGGTCACCCGCGAAAAATCCGTCAGCGCCGGGTCGCGTGCGCCCGCGCGGGTCAGGTCCGGGCCGTCGTCGCCGCCGACGCCGTTGATCTTGTGACAACCCCGGCAACCGAGCGAATGAAACAACGCTTTCGCTTCGACCAGGCCGGGTGCGCCGACTTTCGATTCGAGAAACACCTGCAAATCCGCCCGGTCGGCCTCGCTGACCGGGCCGAACGCGGTTTTCCACACCGCGCCGGTCTGCGCGAGATGATGCGCATACCAATCCGCCGGCACGCCGCGCGCCCCGATGGCCGAGAGGTCCGGACCTTCCATGCCGCCAACGCCGCCAACCCGCAACGTGCCGCCGCGACCATCCACCCGGTGACAGGCGAAACAATCCAGCCGTTGAAACACGTGCCGGCCGCGTTCGAGCGCGGTGTCGTTCGGCACGCGCACGTGCGTGTGACAACTGCCGCAGCCGGCGTAGGCATATTTGACCGGGATCATCGGCGACGGCCAGTGCGGCACTTCGCCGTGCGCGTCGGCTTGCTCGGTGGCGTAGCCCTGCCCGGCATGGCAGACCGTGCAGCCAAAATCGGCCGGGTCGTGCGGCATCCGTTTGTGCGCCGCCACCACTTTCGGCCCGGTAATTCCCGATTCGCCCGGCGCCATGCCGACGTGACAGCTCACGCACCGGTCGGCGGTGCGCAAGCCGGGCACGACGATTTGCCGCAACCGCACTTCGACCGGCCCCGCCTCCGTGCGCGCCGACGCCTGAATACGCCGCCACGGCTTGAAAATGTTCTCCTGCGCCGCCGCCACCAGCAACAACACCAAACAGCCGAGGCTCGATGCGAGGAGGAGATATTTGTTCTTGGTCATGATTGACGACTTTCCCCCTCACCTTGATCCGCTCCCCCAACCGACGGGGGAGAGGAAACAAAAACGGATCCCCTCTCCCCGCTTGCGGGGAGAGGGTCAGGGTGAGGGGTTGTTCGTGATTTCAATGTCATGGCGCTCAGTGCATCGGCCAGTCGGCGGGCGACCAGTAGAAATGCCAGTTCGGGCCGCGGAAATGCGTGCCGATGATCGTCAGCACGACAAACCCGCACAGGAAACAGGTGAACAATGCCAGCGCGCCGGCGCGGACGGAGTTGAACCGGTGCACCACGCGCAGCGAGTAGAGCGCGTAAATCGCGGCGATCAGCGTGCCGGGATTGATGAAGGTGATGACCAGTTGCGGGATGCCGGGAAACCATTCGCGCAACCAGCCCAACCGGATCGCAAACACTTCCACCGCCAACACCGCCGCCAGCCCAAACACCACCGACGACGCCACGAGCCGGCCGCCGCCCGGACCGCCGAACCATTCGCCCGTGCCGGTTTTCTCGCGGTCGAGATACGGAATCAACCCCAGCCCGATGATGACGATCATCGGGATGCCGACACCGCCCATGAACGCCGAGTACGAAACGAGTTCCTGCAACCCAAGGAAATACCACGGCGCTTTGGCCGGATTTTCCGGCACGTTCGGATTGGCGAGTTCTTTCAACGGCGCGTCCATCCAGATCGCCAGCCCGAGACAGATCAGAATCGTCAGCATGAACACGCCGAGTTCGGCGTAAAACAAATGCGGCATCGTCGGCACGGTGTTCTCCGGACCGCGTCCGACGGCCGGCGTGCGACCTTTGACCAACGCCGCGAGCTGATACGTTTTCTGCGGCGCTTCGGTGAACACCGGATACGTGTCGGCCGGCGGCGGACCGAGCCGTTGATCGGCGTCGTCGGGCCGCGCCAGCCCGCCGTCCTTGCGAATCCGCCAGAAATGCACCGCCATCAACAGCACCAGCGCCAACGGCAGAATCATCACGTGCAACAGATAAAACCGGATCAGCGCCTCCTCGCCGACCACGTCCGAGCCGAGCAACAGTTGCCGTTGCAACCCGCCGATGTCGAACGTGTCGGTGATGCCGAGCGCGTCGGTGATCTCGCGGGGCGACTGGGCGATGTTCGCGCCGATGGTGGTCGCCCAGTAGGCGAGTTGATCCCACGGCAGCAGGTAGCCGGTAAACGACAGCGCCAGCGTGACGATGAACAGTCCCATCCCGATCAACCAGTTGAATTCGCGCGGCGCCCGGTAGGCCGCCGTGTAAAACACCCGCGCCATGTGCAGGAACACGCCGACGACCATCACATTCGCCGCCCAGCGATGAATGTTGCGGATGAACTGCCCGGTCGGCACGACGAAATGAATGTCCTTGATGGACTGATACGCCACGTCCGGGTACGGCTTGTAGTAGAACATCAGCAACACCCCCGTCACCAGCGTGATCAAAAACGAAGCCCCGCACAAAATCCCCAGCCCCCACGTCGTCGTCCAGCGCAGACTCCACCGATGCGTCCGCGCCGGGTGCAAATGGAGAAACACGTTGCCGAACACAAACGACGACCGCGTCCGGTCCGTCGTCGGTTTCCCGCTGCGAAACATCGTCTCCAGCACCCGCCGCGGCGCAGCGCGGAGATTGGCGGCAAATTCGCTCAGGGCGGAGTGGCTCATGCTTTCAGATACGTGCCGGGGGGGACGGTCACGCCTTCATCCACGATGTAGTGGCCGCCGCTGCCGGTGACCTTGTGCCACGCCAGCGCCCGCGGGGCCGGGCCTTTTCTCACCGCGCCGGCGGCGGTGAACAACGAGCCGTGGCAGGGACACGCGAACCCGTCCGGGTTCTGTTTCACGATGCAACCGAGATGCGTGCAGACCAACGAAACCGCAAACACGCCTTCCGCGTTGCGATACAACGCCACCGACCGGCCCGGCGGAATGAACGGTTGCCCTGCCGGCAATGATTCCGGCAGGGTGACGCGAAACTTTTTCGACGGCGAGGACAGCACCGCCGCTTTCGGCAGTCGCAACATGCCGAGCGTCGCCACGCCCAGTGCCGCCGCCGCCGCCCACAACGACGCCAGTCCGAGAAAATCCCGGCGCGAGACCGGTTCTGGATCGAGCCGGGAACGTTGGGTGGTCGCGTGCGTGGTCATGAGTGCCTCCTGCAAGAACCCTCACCCTGACCCTCTCCCGTACACGACACGGGAGAGGGAATCTGGTCTCCTCTCCCCCGTCGTTTGGGGGAGAGGATTAAGGTGAGGGGGAAATGCCGTTGATTCATGCCGTCCTCCATTGCGTCGTGAAACAGACCCGCTCCATCGTGATGGCCTCCACGGGACAACGCCACGCGCACAACGCGCAGCGGATGCAGCGGTCTTCATCCTTCAAAATCGCCGAGTCATTCTCTCGATCCATGCCGGGCGCCTCGATGTCGAGGTCGGACAACGGCACGATCTTCAAGCACAGCGTCGGACAGACATCCACGCACCCGCCGCAGAGCACGCAGCGCGTCCCGTCAAACACCGGCGTCACCCCGCAATCCAGACACCGCGACGCCTCGCGCATCGCCTGTTCGCGGGTGTAACCGCGCTCGACAACCCGGTCGGGTCGGGCGAGCCGTTCTTCGGGTTCGAGCGTCGGCACCGGCACGCGCCGGATCGCTTCGTAACCGCGTTCGCGCTGATACAACGGCAACGGCAGGTGCGCCGTCGTCTGCTCCAACGTGATCTTCCGACCGGTCAGATGCGTGTACACCGACCGGGCCGCCGCCTTGCCGGACGCGACCGCGTCAATCAACAACCGCGTCCCGTGCGCGAGGTCACCGGCCACGAACACGCCCGGCGCGGTGGTGGCCAGCGTGTTCTTGTCCACCTTCGGCCAACCGGGGCGCATCTGTTCGATGTCGGCGCTCAAGAACGAAATGTTCGGCGCTTGCCCGACGGACAGCAGCACCGTGTCGCAGGGCACAGTCTGCTTCGTATTGTCGTCGTAGACCGGACTGAACTTCCGCTGTTCATCAAACACACGGAGACAACGGCGGAATGTCACGCCCGTCACGTTGCCGGCCGCGTCGCGCACGATCTCGACCGGTCCCCAACCGTTGTGCCGCCGAATGCCTTCCTCGTCGCCCTCGACAATCTCCACCGTGTCGGCCGGCATCTCTTCGAGCGTTTCGAGCGAGACCAGATGGACCGCGCCCGTGCCCGGCAACCGCGCCGCGGTGCGCGCCGTGTCGTACGCAATCTGCCGCAGAACGGTCCGCGCCACGTCGTAGGCGACGTTTCCGCCGCCGATGACCACGACTTCCCGGCCGATGTCCAGCTTCTCGCCCACGGAGACGGCGCGGAGCAAATCCACGCCGCCATACACGCGCGGCCCGCGTTCCCCCGGTAGGCCCAAGGCCCGCGACGACTTTGCGCCGACCGCGATAATCACCGCCGCGTACTCCTGCCGGAGCTGCGCGAACGAAACATCCTTGCCGACGGTCACGCCGCAGCGAATCTCGACGCCGAGCGCCTTGATCACCTCGACTTCGCGGGCGATCAGTTCGCGCGGCAGCCGGTACGCCGGCACGCCGACGGCCAGCATCCCGGCCGCGACCGGTTCGGTCTCAAACACCACCGGCTTGAATCCCATCAACGCCAGATCATGCGCCGCCGAAAGTCCGGCCGGTCCCGCGCCGATGATCGCCACGGGCTGACCGTTGCCGGGCTGGAACTGTCCGGCCACCCCGGCCTTGAGCAGCCCGGCCATTTCTTCGGCGTCGGCGCAAACGGCGGGCACGTATTGACGTACCTCATCGAGCACCTCCGCCGGCGGGCGCGTTTCCGGGCCGAATTGTTCGCAGACGAATCGTTTCAGCGCGCGAATCGAGATGGGCCGGTCGGTGGCGACAAACCGGCCGTCGTCGTCTACGCGCGGCACTTTCCCGCGCCGGCAAGCCGCCTCGCACGGTGCGCCGCAGACCCGTCCGCAGATGGACGCAAACGGATTCGGCCCGCGCGCGATGAGATAGGCTTCCTCGAAGTTACCGGCCGCGATGGCGCGGACGTAACCACGCGCGTCGGTGTGGACGGGGCAGGCGACCTGACAGGAGATCAGCCCGCGATGATAACCTTCACCGGGAACTTCGACGCGCAACGGCGGCTGCAAGTTGATCGTTGGCATCCCACTGCTGATTGTAGGCTGGGGTGTGAGAAGAGAATTGACGTAAGTCAATAGAATTGCCATTTGGCACAGCTAACTTGCTGGCGTAAGATGTTCATATGAAACAAACCACACGTCGGCCGCCGCCAAAGCATTATCTGAAGTTCAAGAAGGAGTTTCCGGCCGTGGTCGAAGCCTACGAACGGCTCGGCGAAGCCTGTCACTGGCACGGGCCGCTCGACCCGAAAACACGCGAGTTGATCA
>Ga0207433_10009569_pt1 | contig 15378 bp, 15 predicted proteins | sample YelNatPaOPGAMG01_FD_187559 | JGI IMG/M metagenome (GOLD analysis project Ga0207433, IMG submission 187559) | Hot spring thermophilic microbial communities from Obsidian Pool, Yellowstone National Park, USA - OP-RAMG-01 (SPAdes) (version 3) | ecosystem: Environmental > Aquatic > Thermal springs... | reverse complement strand
TATTCATTCAAGTGATCCGGGCGGGATTCGAACCCACGACCCACAGCTTAGAAGGCTGTTGCTCTATCCAACTGAGCTACCGGACCGGCTTCGATTTTTCGAAGCGCAAAATTAAGCATTAGTTTTAAAAAATAAAACAACACAACCTATTTTTACTTGCCCCATTGTTTTTCGCCGCGTTTAAAGTTTTCAACTTCTTTGTCGCTAACCTTTGATTCGGCATGCCGTGCTTTAAGGGTTTCTATAACCCTGTTGAATGCAAGGTTACGGCTCGAAAGTAGAACCAGCGTGTGGTAAATCAAGTCGGCGGCTTCGTCGAGCAATCGCTCGTCAGAACCATTTTCGGCCTCAAGTGCAAGTTCAACAGCCTCTTCGCCTACTTTTTTGGCTATGCGCTTTGCCCCAGCCGACAATAGTTTGGCTGTGTAGCTTTGTTCTGCATCGGTTTTTTTACGGTTTTCGATAATACCCTCGAGATATTCAATAAATCCCAGCGTGTTACTGTTTTGCTCATTAAAGCAGGTATCGTTTCCGGTGTGGCAAACAGGCCCTTGTGGCGAAACCTTTACCAGTAGGGTATCGCCATCGCAATCGGGTATTATTTCCAGAACTTTCAGAAAGTTCCCTGATGTTTCGCCTTTTGTCCAGATTTGTCGGCGGGTTCGGCTGTAGAATGTAGCAAGCCCCGTTTTTCGGGTTACTTCTAGTGCCTCGCGGTTCATAAAACCTAGCATTAGCACTTTACCTGTTGATGCATCCTGAATAATTGCAGGTAGCAATCCGTTGAGTTTGTCAAAATTTAAATTAGTCATAGTAGTTTGTATTTGTTAGTATCTGACAATTATGTTTTTACTTTGCAGGTATTCTTTAACTTGCGAGATGGATAGCAAATCGTAATGAAATACTCCTGCAGCTAAAGCTGCATCGGCCATTCCCTTGGTAAGAACTTCAGCAAAGTGTTCGGGTAGTCCTGCTCCGCCCGATGCAATAAGCGGAATACCTATGCTTTGGGAAATTTTTCGGGTGATATCAATAGCAAATCCTCTCTTAGTTCCATCGGAAGTGTGCGATGTAAGCAGTATCTCGCCGGCTCCCAGTATTTCGCAGGTTTTTGCCCATTCAAGGGCTTTAATGCCAGTTCTTTTAGTTCCGGCATGGCTAACCACTTCCCATCCTTTTTCGGTGAGCATTATATCAATGGCTACAACCACACACTGAGAGCCGAAGTAATCGGCCAAATTCCCAATTAATTCGGGCTTTTGAATGGCAGCAGTGTTTATCGATACCTTATCGGCACCGGCTCTGATTAACTTCTCCGCTTGTTCAACTGAGCCTATTCCACCGCCAACCGTAAAGGGGATAGCAATGGCTTTTGCAACATCGCGAACCACATCAATAAAGGTTTCACGTCCTTCAAGGGTTGCTGAAATGTCGAGCAGCACTAGTTCATCGGCTCCTTCGGCATAGTATTTCTTTGCCAACTCTACGGGGTCGCCTGCATCGGTTAAATTATCAAAATTTACACCTTTTACAGTTCTTCCATTCTTGATGTCCAAGCATGGTATTATTCGTTTTGCAAGCATTGTAGTAGTTCTTTTAGGTTAATCTTGTTCTCGTAGTATGCTTTACCAACTATTACACCATCAACCTTAATCTTTTTAAGGTTGATGACATCGGAATATGAGCTTACACCACCGCTTGCCCAGAGAGTAATTGTGGAAAACCTTTGCCGCAACTCCTCATAAAGGGCAAATGCAGGTGCAGTTAATGTGCCGTCGCGGGTTATATCGGTAATGACGAAATGGTAAATGCCAATCTCAACCAATCGGTTTAATAATTCATCAACCTTAATTGTAGTTTGGTTTTGCCATCCATTTGTCTTTACTATAAAATTTTCACAATCAACGGCTGCAATAATTTTGTCATTTAGTGGATGGTTGATTAGTGCTCCGGTGTTTTTTGAAAGCATCGAGCCAACATTTACTTTCCATGCTCCGGCATTTAGCGCATCGGTTATAGCTGAAAAAGTTCTTAATCCTCCACCAAAATCAACCTTCAATGGCGTGAATTTTACAACTTGTTCCAAAATATTTAGGTTTTGGGGTGAACCATTTTTTGCGCCATCAAGGTCGATAAGATGCAGGTGCTCCAATCCCATGTCGGCAAATGCTTTGGCTTGCTCAACCGGATTTAGGCCGTATTCCACTACCTTTGCAAAGTTGCCTTGGAAAAGCCTAACGCATTTCCCATCAATAATATCGATAGCTGGTATTACTAGCATAGTTCGATGAAATTTTTTAGTAACTGCAATCCCTTTTTCCCACTCTTTTCAGGGTGGAACTGTACTCCCCAAAAGTTATTGTGTTGTACAGCAGCTGTGAATTCAACACCATAGTTACATTTGGCAATCGTGAAACTACTCTTTGGAATATAGTAGCTATGTACAAAGTAGAACCATTCCTCTTGATCCAATCCATAAAATAAAGTATTCCCTGTTAGTCTTACTTTATTCCAGCCCATTTGTGGAACTTTTAGCGGCACATTAAACCTAACCGTTTCAAAATCGCATATCGATAGACATTTAGTATCACCTTCTTCACTTCTTACCCCAAGTAGTTGCATTCCCAGGCAAATGCCTAATAATGGAATATTAGTTTTTCTAATCGCCTCATCAAGTTCGGAACGTTTTAGTTCATTCATGGCTTTGGTGGCGTGCCCTACGCCGGGAATAATTAGTTTATCAACCTTTCCAATTTCACTTGGGGTTGCAATGGGTATGCTTTTAACGCTTAAACTACCGAGCGCATTAATAATGGAAGCCTGATTGCCTGCCCCATACTGAACAATACCTACAGTTGGAATCTTTTTCATTTGCTTCGATTTTTAAAGAATACCTTTTGTACTTGGAATATTGGTCCCTTCCTGTTTTATGGCCGATGACAGGCAGTGGGCAAAGCCTTTAAAAATGGCTTCAACCTTGTGATGGTCATTCTCGCCATCAAAATCGATATGCAATGTTATTGATGCCGAGTAGGTGAGCGAATAAAAAAAATGTTTTACCATTTCGGTTGGCATTTGACCCACATATTCACGGCTAAAGTTGCCTTTGAAAACCAAGTAAGGGCGTCCGCTAAAATCAATCATCACAAGGGCCTTGCTTTCATCCATGGGTAGAGCAAAGCCGTAACGTGCTATACCAACTTTATTACCAATGGCTTGTTTTAACGTTTCACCAAGCGCAAGTCCAACATCCTCAATGGTGTGGTGCTCATCAACCTGCAAATCGCCTTTACAGATAATATCCATATCTATACCGGAATGCTTTGCCAGCTGCTCAAGCATGTGGTCAAAGAATCCTATGCCGGTGTTAATTGTCGATTGTCCATTTCCATCGAGATTGATACTTACTGTAACGTCAGTTTCATTGGTTTTCCGGCAAATACTGGCTATCCTTTTAGGTTTAAGTATGTTGTAAACTTCTTCCCAACTGAATGCCGTCAGGTTACCTGGTTTAATGGCATTACTTCCAAATCGAATGGCGCGGCAACCGATGTTCGCAGCAAACAGTTCATCGGTTTCTCTATCACCAATTACAAAGGAATTAGTAACATCAAAATTGCCATTAAGTAGATGTTTAACCATTGCTGTTCCGGGTTTGCGTGTGGGTAATTTTTCGGATGGTAACGAACGGTCAATTAGTATTTCATCGAATTCAATGCCTTCGGCCTTTAGGGCTTTGAGCAAAATGTTATGTGGCTCTCGAAAATTTTCCTCGGGAAAACTTGGCGTTCCAAGTCCATCCTGATTGGTTACCATAACCAGGTAATAGTCAAATTCCCTGCATATTCTACCTAACCAACTGAATACACCGGGCATAAAATCTAACTTATCGAGACTATCAATCTGAAAATCCACAGGCTCCTTAACAAGTGTTCCATCGCGGTCAATAAAAAGTATTGGTTTCATGGTTGGTATGTTTTAAGTGTTTCTATTAACCTTTGGTTTTCTTCAGGTTTCCCTACTGTTATGCGCAAACAGTTTTCACATAGTGGTTCATTACTTCTATTGCGAACTACTATAGTTTTACTCAACAAGTACCTGTATATTGAATTGGCATCGGTTGTTTTAACCAGTAAAAAGTTTGAGTCCGATGGGTAAACCTTTTCAACACATGGTAAAGCCTGCAACTTCATCTTTAACATCTCTCTTTCTTGGATTATTTGGTTTATAATGATTTTTGTTGATGAAGTCTTTTCCAATGCCCTTTCCAGAACCTTGAGCGATGGCGTTCCAATGTTATAGGGGAATTTAATTTTACTTAAAACTTCAATGATATTCTGGTGTGCAAAGGCGATTCCAATTCTTGCCCCGGCCATAGCCCAAGCCTTGGAAAAGGTTTGTAACACAATAAGGTTTGGGTATTTTTCCAGTAAACTCGTTGCGGTTTTACCCGAATAAAAGTCGATATAGGCCTCATCGACCACTACAATGCCATTGAATTGCGAAACAATTTGTTCAATAGTTTCAATGGGTTGAGCATTTCCGGATGGATTGTTCGGGCTGCAAATGAACACCACTTTAATATCAGACGAATGGTTATCAAAAAATTGATTTATGTTGATACTGAAATCATCGTTGAGCAAAAACTGCCTAACTGTCACGTTATTGATAGCAGCACAAACCGAATACATACCGTAGGTTGGTGCAAAAAAGGCTATGCTGTCGTTAGCCGGTTCGCAAAAGCAACGTATAATAAGGTCAACGGCTTCATCGCTGCCATTGCCCAGAAAAATCTGATTGGGCTCCACTTTCTTATGCATAGCAATTTGTTCCTTGGCGAATCGCTGCATTGGGTCAGGATAACGATTGATTTCCATTTCGCCATCAATAAAGCAATAGGGATTCTCATTCGCATCAAGCAAAACGGCATTGCTTCCCGTAAACTCACTGCGTGCCGATGAGTACGGTTGCAGCCTTGCTATATTCGGTCTAATAAGTTTAAGCGTTTTTTCAATTGTCATCATAGCCATCTTTTTTAAGTTTTGACAGGCGGATTTGAACTGCATTGGCATGCGCCGTGAGTTTTTCTGCTTCGGCAAGCGCAGTAATGTGATATCCCAAACTGTTCAATCCGGCAGGGGTTATTTTTTGGAAACTAATGGTTTTTGTGAATGATAGTAAGTTCACTCCACTCCAGTTGCGCGCAAAACCACTTGTGGGTAATGTATGGTTGGTTCCACTTGCATAATCGCCCGCCGATTCGGGGGTGTAATTCCCTAGGAATACCGAACCTGCATTTTCGATGCGTGATACTAATGTTTCAGGATTTGATACCGAAAGAATAAGGTGTTCTGGTGCATACAGGTTGCTAATTTCAACAGCCTTTTCAAGGGTTTCCACTTTAATTGACCAACTATTTTCAAGGGCTTTCAGTGCAATTTCTTTTCGGGGTAAAACATTAACCTGTTTATCAATTTCGTTAAGCGTTCCTGCAATTATGGCATCGCTTGTGCTTATTAGCACCACTTGGCTATCGATACCATGTTCCGCTTGCGATAGCAAATCGGCGGCAATGAATTGCGGTTCGGCGCTCTCATCGGAAATCACCAGTAATTCCGAAGGCCCAGCAGGTATGTCGATAGGTAAGCCTAATGCTGCAACTTGCATCTTGGCCTCCGTTACATAACTGTTTCCTGGGCCAAATATTTTATCAACCTTTGGAATACTCTCGGTGCCAAATGCCATTGCTGCAATGGCTTGGGCTCCTCCAACTGTAAATACTCTTGCATTTACCAGGCTGCAAGCATAAAGTATAATTGAATTTACAGGGGGTGGTGTGCACACAATTAAATCCTCACATCCGGCAATTCTGGCAGGAATGCCAAGCATCAAAACCGTTGATATTAATGGTGCTGTTCCTCCCGGAATGTAAAGGCCAACCCTTTTCAGCGGGCGGTAAACAAGTTTGCATTTTACCCCGGGCATGGTTTCAACCTCAATGTCATTGGCTTTCTGGGCTGAGTGAAATGCCTCTATATTTCTTGCAGCTACTGCAATTGAATTTTTAAGACTTTCATCAACCAAATTCTTACTATTAACCATTTCCTGCCACCCAATTTCAAAGGATTCAACATCAACGCCATCAAATTTTTTGGTTAAAGTTTTTAAAGCCTCATCGCCTTGATTTCTAACCATTTCAAGCATTTCACGTACTCTACTTTTAATTTCGATATCGTTTTCTACCGGTCGCTTTAAAAGCTCCATGTAATTGATGTTGGGATTGTCAACTATTGTTTTCATACTATATCACCATTTTTTCAATTGGAACAACCAGAATTCCTTCGGCTCCTGCCTCTTTTAGTTTCCCAATCACCTCCCAAAAATCATCCTCGTTGACCACCGAGTGCAACGAGCACCACCCTTCAATGGCTAAAGGCAGAACTGTAGGGCTTTTCATGCCAGGTATCAGGTTGATGATATCGTTAAGCTTACTCTTTGGCGCGTTAAGTAGAATGTATTTGTTGCGTTGGGCTTTGCGCACCGCTTCGATTCTGAACTCAAGTTTTTTAAGTAGTTCCGCTTTAGCTGAATCCAAATTCCTATTGGCTACCAGCACCGCCTCGCTTTTAATAATCACATCAACCTCTTTCAGATTATTGCTTAGCAATGTTCCGCCGCTGCTAACAATCTCAAAGATGGCATCAGCCATACCTATACCCGGTGTAATTTCCACTGAGCCGCTAATGGTATGTATCTCGGCTTTAATCTGGTTTTCGCTCAGAAATTTTTTGAGAATTTCGGGATAGGAAGTTGCAATGCGTTTGCCCGAGAGCCATTGCCTTCCGGTGTAGGTTACATCGCGTGGCACAGCAATGGATAGCCGGCATCGTGAAAAACCAAGCTCGCGAACAATGGATATATCCTTCCCTTTTTCAATAACCTCGTTGTAACCGAGTATGCCAATATCGGCCACACCGTCGGCAACATACTGTGGAATATCGTCATCCCTTAGCAGTAAAACTTCCATTGGGAATCCCTCGGCAAGGGCTTTTAAATGGTTTGTTCCATTTGAGATTTTGATGCCACAGCGGTTTAGAAGCTCTAAGGTTCCTTCGTTTAGTCGGCCGTTCTTCTGAATGGCCAGTGTAATTTTTGTGTTCATACCGATATTTGTTTTGGTGATTTGCAAAAAAGCAGAAAGGGTCTGCCTTTTGAATGGCAGACCCTTGAATTAGGTAGTCTTTTTATCGATTTACTATTGGTTATACCAAATGCTCATCTGCCATTCGCCAGAAGTGTGAATGGTGATGATGATGAAGAGTGGTATAACTAGTAACTATCATTTGCGGTTTGTTGTTCTGCAAATAAAAACAACATTTATCAAAAATCCAAATCAAATCAAAAAAATGATTCAAAAAGGTCTATTGGACTGAGGCTTGGAACTTCAACATGTTAGTAAATCCCTATACTTAATCGTGTGTTAACATTCTGTTCAAAAACATAAACCCGAGCTGTTGCATAGTTCATATAATTAGACTAATATTGCAGAGTTATTGGTGCCTAGTGAGGCTTAAAAGGGAACCCGGTGTAAATCCGGGGCTGTCCCCGCAGCTGTAAGCTCATTCAAAGGCCTTTTACTCCCCTGCCACTGTAGCGCATGGCGCTATGGGAAGGCTGTAAAGGGCTGAGCAAGCCAGAAGACCTGCCAATTTGCTTTTTTCGTAGCTTTCGGGTGAAAAAGCGAAGAATAGAACACTTATTTGGTTTCCTGTTCTATTTTCACTAAATCCGGGCGCTGCGAATGATTAAAACAGTTAATCATTTGTAGCAATGTGTTTTAGAGTCGGTATTACGTTATTAATTTTGGTTTGGGATTTAGCTACTGCTAATGCCCAAATGTGTTTGGACGATACTATACGGGTTGAGGAGGTTACTGTTTACTCAACCTACCGTCAGCTGCATTCAATTGGAACAAGCCTCATTAAGATTGATTCCCTGAAATTAAAAAATTTTGAGGGCCAAAGCCTTACTGAGCTCCTCCAGTCGTCGGGGGTTAACGTTCGTTCCTACGGTGTTGGTGGGTTAGGGACAATTGCTCTCAGGGGTGGTAGTTCATCACATACAGCGGTTGTTTGGAATGGCATAAGCCTGCAAAGTCCAATGAATGGTGGGGTTAACCTTTCGCAGTTGCCCGTTAACCTTTTCAGTTCTGTCTCGGTTCAGCATGGCGGTAATGGAACAATTTACGGAAGCGGTGCTGTTTCAGGTATTGTTGTCCTTGAGAATGGAGGCCTTCTTTCTCAACCCAATAATATCAAGGCCGCATTGCTCTATGGTGATGGGAATACAATTGGATTAACCGCTTCGGGTAAAGTGGGCAATGCAAAGAGGGCATTAGCCATTAAGTATAGTGGAACATCGGCCGATAACGATTTTGAATTTATCAATACCTATAAGTATGGTAGTCCGCGTGAGCGAATATCGAATGCTCAGGCAAATCTGCATGGCTTGTTAGCCGATGCTGCTATACGTTTTGGACAGAATACACTTTGGAGTTTATCGGGTTGGTTTACCCATAACGATAAGAATGTGCAAACCTTGATGAGCAGCTCCATGCCTTCGCAAGCCAATCAGGTTGATAATAACTTTGCAATAGCCTCAAACTTGACAATTGATTTTAGTCTTTTCTCTTTTAAACTGCGCAATGCTTTTATTAACGGTGATAATCGTTTTAATGACCCTGTGGCAGGAATTAACAGTCTGAATGCTTACAAGCAGATTGTGAATGAAATAGAGGCTAAAAGGCCGTTGCTTGGGTTTCAGGAACTGGTCGCAGGTTTGGGATACACTATCGATTGGGCTTCGTCACAAAGCTACACCCAAAATGCTTTGCGGAATAGGCTTTCAGCCTACACATCGCTTGTAAATCGGTTGCTGAATAAAAAACTCACATTGGTTCTATCGGTTCGCGATGAACTGGTTGATGGCTCGCTTATACCCTTAGTTTATTCGTCTGGTTTAGAGTATAGGATGGTTAACAGCTTCAGGTTAAAGGCCTCTGCAGCATCGAGTTTCCGACTGCCAACGCTTAACGACTTGTATTGGGCTTCAACCGCATATGCTGTAGGCAATCCCGATTTGAAACCCGAACATGGATGGAATGCCGATTTTGGCTTTGATTACATGGCTAACATCTACAATATCAGCCTCAAGATATCAAGTGCATACTTTATTAGTGAACTTAACGAATGGATAGTATGGTTGCCCGATACATATGACAATAATAGGTGGAAACCAAACAACTTGAGCCGGGGTAAATCACAAGGAGTTGAAAACTTTTTGAACCTGAGTGTGGCACTTTTGCCATTCACAATCAAGGCCGATTTAAGCTACACATACACTAAATCAAAAATATTCGATAGTGGCAGTTACACTGGTAAGCCAATGATATACATCCCTAAGCATAGGGTAGGGGCTACACTTTCGCTTGTGTATAGGCATTTTAGTTTTATTTATAGTCATTCATTTACATCGGAGCGATATACTGATGAACTTAACACGCTGCCTTACTTTAATCTTGGCGATGTTCTTGTTGGCTACTCATTTCCGGTTTTGGGCAGTAAGTTAAAATTGAGTGTGGGTATTAACAATGTTTGGAACGAGCAATATCAGCTTGTGCGGAACTATGCTATGCCCTTGCGCAATGGTTTTATCAGGTTAAGTGTCGAATTTCAAACCAAATCAACTAAATAATCAACTTAAAATTAAAAAATTATGAGAAAATCAATCCTTTACGTGTCGCTTTTTGCCTTTTGGGCAGCATCGTTGGTATCGTGCGAAAAGGACGATACTAAGCCCGGTAAGTATGAAAACGGTGCCATTGTGCTCAACGAAGGGGCTTTTATGCAGTCAAATGCATCGGTTAGCTGGGTTAGCTACCAGTCCGACTCTGTGGTAAACAATGTATTTGAAAATGTAAATGGTCGCCCCTTGGGCGATGTGCTTCAGGGGGGCGTTAAAGCAAATGGTAAAATCTACCTGGTTCTCAACAATTCAGGCAAGGTTGTTATAGTAAACAGTGCCGATTTTGTTCAGACCAGTGAGGTTGCCAACCTGAATAATCCACGCTATGCGGTTGTAGTTGATGGTAAACTTTATGTTAGCCAGTGGAACGGCTGGGGACAAAAAGGAGCAGTTATGGTTTTTAATGCCAATGGAACCGAAAAACTAGATTCCATTCCAGTTGGAACCGGTGCCGAAGGAGTAATTTACTCAGCCGGCAAGGTTTGGGTTGCCAATAGCGGTGGCTATGGTGTTGATTCAACCATTACCATTATTAATACTTCAACCAATAAGGTTGAAAAGATTTTACAGGTTGGATATTGCCCTAAGGAATTTTCAGTTGACGCCAACGGTAAGGTTTGGGTTTTATGTTCTGGTTCTACCATTTACGATGCCAACTGGAATGTGGTTGGTCATAAACCCTCATCTTTAGTTGCGATAAATTCAACAACCATGTCGGTAGAGAAGACCATTAACTTATTTGCCGACAAACACCCCTCGCATATTGATATTAGCCCCGATAAACAAACCCTTTACTTTGGCGGTGGCTACGGATTTAATGGAATTTATAGTGTTCAAATTACCGAAACAACCATCAGCCAAAACCCTTTGATTATAGGTTACTATTATGGGTTTAATGTTAATCCCATTAACGGTGATATTTATACCCTTGAAGCACCTAACTTCAACAGTGCAGGTAGTTTAAAGGTTTACAATAACGATGGAAGCGGACCAAAGAAAACCGTTTCTGTGGGTATTGGTCCAAATGGAGTTCTTTTTAACTAGATACTTATATGAAGTGTTTAATGAGTTGGAGCGGGGGCAAAGACTCCGCTCTGGCTTTATACCGATGTTTAAACAGCCCCAAGTTTAGTATTGTTGGTCTTGTAACCACCATAAGCTCCTCTACAAATCGAATATCAATGCATGGCGTTGCATTGGACGTGTTGAAAAACCAGACCGATGCAATAGGGTTACCCCTTCATGTGATTACACTGCCAGAAGATTGCAGCATTGATGCCTACGAAAGTATTATGGGTGTATTTATGAGTAACATGAAACAGGATGGAATTGAAGGGGTTGTGTTTGGCGATATTTTCTTGGAGGATATTAGGGCGTACCGTGAAAAACAAATGAGGGGAATAGGTTTGATACCCATTTTCCCACTCTGGGGGCTTAAGTCGTTCGATGTGGCAAATGAGTTTTTTTCTAATCATTTTAAATCGATAATCACTTGCGTTGATGGTGAGTTGCTTGACGAGAGCTTTGTGGGTCAAAACTATACCTCAGCTTACATTAAAAAACTTCCTGATGGAGTTGACCCTTGCGGTGAAAATGGAGAGTTTCATAGCTTTGTTTTCGCGGGTCCCATTTTTCAAAAGGAACTTGAGGTAAAAGTTGTAAATACAATTTATAGGGAATACCCCAATCCCCAAGGGGGTAACCATAAAACTTTTTGGTTTGCCGATATCGCAATTAGTAAATAACGAATTGGATAAAATAGTTGACTCGCTTATCGGGCGAAATGCTAAACAACCATGCCGAGATGTCTTCGAACGAGGTTATCTGGTCGCCTTCAGGGCTTATCTTATAATTTATGTAGGGGATGTTATCTTTTGTGAACACAAAAACAAGTTTATTCGTTTCCGGTTCTTTTGCGCTCTTTTCAAGGGTATAACCATCAATAAGTTCGCTAAGTGGGAAGGTGACCTTTTCGCCCGCTTTAAATATCCTGCTTTTTTCATACTGATTTGGGTAAATTAAAGAAGCGTTATTCTCGTATAGATTGAAAATGTTTAGGTAGCAGTCCTGGGTTGGAATAACTGCGTAACGCATTCGCTCGCCGTTCTGGTAGCCCTGTTTGATGCCATCGATATTTACCTGAAATGCTGGGTCTTTTCCTGTGGAATACACTATTACTTCGGCATTAATAATGGCTTCAATGTAAAAGTTTTTAAACTCATCAATGCCTTTGTCGATTTTTACTATCTCGTATTTTTTAACTGCACCCCGGATTTCAGAGAACATATCGCTCATGAAAACCTCGTCAAACTTATTCCCAATCTCACTCTTGTAAAGCATCTCATACGATTGAATATGTTCAGTAACGCCTGCTTTCCGGAGCGCATCAACTTTTGCTTGAGCAATAGCTTTTGTTCGGGCTTCGTCTTCGCTAATGCTCCCAGCTATAATCTGCCTCCCGGTTGCGTTTTCAACCATAGTAATTTTCTGTGCATTAGCACAAAAGCCAACCAGCAAAAGAAGGATTAGAATAGGTGTTTTCATGGCATTGGTTTTTTATTCTCTTTCCTCTTCAAATTTCGTGCAAAATATTGATTGAGGCAAGAAACATTAAAAAGAAAAGTGCCCACAATGGGCACTTTTCAAAAGCATCGATTATTCCAAACCTTACCCTAAAACTCTCTTTCCACATCCTTATCGCCACGCCCTGAGAGGTTAACAATAGCAAGTTGATTCTTGTTTTTCAACAATTTAACCGCTAGTGCAACCGCATGGCTCGACTCAATGGCCGGGATTATTCCCTCAAGTTTGGAGAGAAGCTCAAAGGCATTAATAGCCTCGTGGTCGGTTACCGGGAAATACTTGGCTCGTTTGGTATCCTTCAGGTAAGCGTGCTGGGGGCTGATGCCAGGGTAATCCAATCCGGCAGCCACAGAATGCGATTCGCAAGGGTTTCCGCTATCGTCAACCAGACAGTAGGATAGGGTTCCCTGGAATACCGTTGGTTTGCCGAATGTTAGTGTAGCTGCAGTGTTGCCAGGGATAGCCTCGCCACCACCTTCGGCACCATATATTTCCACCTCTCCATCGTCGAGGAAGCCCGAGAATAAACCAATGGCATTTGAACCACCACCAACGCATGCAAAAATGGCGTTGGGCAATCGCCCTTCGTGCATTAGTATCTGCTCGCGTGCTTCGTGGCCAATTACGCTCTGGAAGTACCCAACCATTCGGGGGTAGGGATGAGGCCCAACCTGGGAACCCAATAGGTAGAACGATTGGGGATGCTCAATGTAATACATCAGCGCTGCATCCACGGCATCCTTTAGCGTTGCGGTTCCCATGGTAGTGGTAATTACCTCGGCTCCCAAGAGCTTCATCCTTCTAACATTGAGTGCTTGGCGCTCAGCGTCTTTGGCACCCATAAACACCTTACAGGGAATTCCCATGAGCGCAGCAGCTGTGGCCGTAGCCACTCCATGTTGGCCTGCTCCTGTTTCAGCAATGATTTCACGAGCCCCCATCCGCTTGGCAACCAAAACCTGACCAATGGTGTTGTTAATTTTATGTGCCCCAGTATGGTTCAAGTCCTCACGCTTTAAATATATAGTTGAGCCCACGTAATCCGATAAACGTTTTGCTTTGTATAGCGGCGATGGCCTACCCACGTAGTGCTTAAGGAGGTATATAAATTCTTTCTGAAAACTTGAGTCCTTGGTAAGCTTATCAAATTCTATGGCAAGTTGTTCCAGCGGTTTAGCCAGAACATCGGGGATGTATGTTCCACCGTATTCGCCATAGCGACCATTATACCTTAACATATTGTTTAAGGGCTGAACTATTTCGTGCTGTTTAGTTGTTGATATTGTTTCCATGACGTTAAAATGATTAGTTAATAATTAGATTTGAAGAAATGCAATTGAATGGTAAATATTATTAAGTGGCACGTAGCGCACGGTAAAACAATAGCTATGCGGGGAGGCCCCGCCACCACCATGGAGCGAATACTGATATTTGTTCAATTTGACGGTAAAGCAGAATCATCTTAAGATTTTTTTAAAATTAAAAAAGCCGTAGGGGGTTCCTACGGCTTTAGTATTGCATAGCAATAGCTAAACTAATCCCCCTGTGTTCGGATTAATTTATGCCACCACCATATGTTGTTTGAGAATGTCATTCTTCTTTTTTTTCCACTTGCAATATTATAAAGATTATTTAAAAATTCAAAATGCCTAATGATTTTTTTGTTAGTATTCGAACATGTTGATTTTCATTGCAGTGAAGTAGGTAGGAAACAATTTTGGTCTATTTGTGTTAATTAGTTATGGAAAATAATGAAGTTTTAGTCATTTTCGATTCAAACTGCAATTTATGTTTGCAAAGTATTAGTTTTCTTAAGAGAAAACTAAAAAAAAACGATTTTTCTTTTATTCCATTGGATTCTCCAAGTAGTGTTGAATTGGCTTTGCGCTATATGTCAGATTTCCAAATGCGTAACTCTTTGGTGTTAATTCAAAAAGGGAAAGTTTATGTGCGATCGAGTGCTGTTCTTCGAATTACTTTATATTTGAAAGGATTATGGCCATTACTGTCAATATTTCTGATAGTTCCAGTTCCTGTAAGAGATTTTATATACAATATTATTGCCCGTAACCGTTATCGCTGGTTTGGCAAATGCGAAAGTTGTGTTTCGAGTTAAAAGTTGCCTAAACCCAAATCAATGGGTAAAATCTTGAAGGGTTCAATGTTTTGGGGCGAAACATTAACCTGCACAGGGTAAACAGTAACTCCAGCTTTAATTGCTTTTATCAGCTCTTTAGCGTATGTGGGATCAATATCCCAGGCGGGGGCAAATACGTTAACATCGGTGCGCTGAATGATGTAAATCATGGCAACCTTGTAGCCATCGGCTTTAGCCTTAACCAGTGTTTGCAGGTGCTTTTGCCCACGGATTGTAACTGCATCGGGGAATCGGGCGTATTGTCCATCCTTTAATGTTACATTCTTTACCTCAAAGAACCATTTTTGATTCAAACTTTCGCAGTATATGTCGAAACGGCTATCGTCAAACTTAACCTCTCTTTTCAGTAAATTGAATTTTGGTAAAGTGTCAATCCAATGGCTATCGAGTATCTCGAAGGCAACTCTATTGGGATTTGAAGTGTTTATTCCAACCCAGCCATTATTAATCTTAATCATTTCCCAGGTAAAGTGCAACTTACGGTTTGGATTAGAGCTTGGGCTTATGAATACTTCGGCGTTTTCCTCCAAACAACTTTTCATTGATCCTGAGTTGGTGCAGTGAGCTGTTACTATTTCTCCGTTGTCGAGCAGAATATCAGCTAAAAACCGTTTGTAGCGCTTAATAAGCCTGCCGTGAATTAGGGGTTGATCAAATCTCATTTACTAATTGATGTTTTTGCATTAGTGGTAACAGATTTGCTCAATGTATGTTCAAAAAAGCGATTGTTGCTCAGGGTATGAGTAGGGTTCCAAAACTTCCGGAACATTCCTGTTAGCCTTAGGATTCGAAATTATGGGTGACACTGTATACACCTTTAAGTATTCCTGTTC
>Ga0207433_10009568_pt1 | contig 15379 bp, 13 predicted proteins | sample YelNatPaOPGAMG01_FD_187559 | JGI IMG/M metagenome (GOLD analysis project Ga0207433, IMG submission 187559) | Hot spring thermophilic microbial communities from Obsidian Pool, Yellowstone National Park, USA - OP-RAMG-01 (SPAdes) (version 3) | ecosystem: Environmental > Aquatic > Thermal springs... | reverse complement strand
CGGTCCCCTTGCATCACGGGCAAACCATGCCACCACCTCCACAAGACCACAAAAGTCGTGTCCGTAATGAAAACGCTCGCCAAAAGCAAAGGAGCAAAAAGTTGCCCAAACCAATGGTGGAATTCTCCCCATGTAGAAATCGTCCCGATGACCGCCAACAAGTAGCCAAGCATCAAACTGCCAGTATCGCCCATGAAGATGAGGGCTGGAGGTCTGTTATAAAGCCAAAAGCCGAAAGTTGCCCCTGCAACCATAAGGCTCAGTGAAGTAACCGTTTCGTTTCTCGTCAAAATGCCCAAAAGCGCATAGCCAATCATTGTCAAGGTCATCAATCCACTCGCAACGCCGTCCATATTGTCCATCATGTTGACCGAGTTCATGAGCCCCACAACTCCGAAGACAGTGATTGGGATGGCAAGTAGAGCAGGAAGCCCTTTGACCCAACCAAGAAGGGAAACGGTGAGGACGCCTAAGATAGCTTGAAATGCGAGGCGGACAACAGGTCGCGGGCTTCGCCAGTCGTCATACAATCCCAGCAACAGCGCACAAGTAGCAAACAGGAGCGAAATAAATAGCAGTTGATGTTGCAAGGGCGAAAGCAAAACGGCACTACAAACGAGTGCTGAAACGATGATGCCAACAAACATAGTCAATCCGCCACCGAGGGCTATGCGGACAGAATGAGGGTTGGCGTTTCTTTTCCACTTTTTTGGATCAGGGCGATGCTCCCAACCGATAAGCAAAGCCACTGAACGGAATAATGGCGTCAAAACAGCAGTGACAGCGAAAGCAACGATTACAGTCAAAATCGACCCGCCCACTGTCATCACCTACTGCAGCAATATCAAACCCTTGTGAAGTGTAACACTTCTGCCTGTGTCATGCTTTCACCAAAGTCACAAACAAAAAGCACCGGGGACAAGCCCCGGTGCCTCGAGTTTTCCTCGCTACCCTGCGAACTCAATCTGAGTTCAAGACGCGGTCATACAATGCAAGCCACTTGTTCAGAATAATGCGTTCATCAAATTCCGCTTCAACAATCTTTCGACTGGCAATCCCCATTTGACGGCGAAGTTCAGGCTTTTTGATTAGCGTCTCTATAGCATCGGCGAGGGCATAAGGGTCTTTCACTGGCACAAGAAAACCGTTAACCCCATCACGAACTACTACTCGGCAACCTTCTATGTCCGTTGCCACCAGTGGCAAGCCACATGCCGCTGCTTCTAAAAGAAACCGAGGCACACCCTCGTGGTAATAACTTGGAAGGACAGCGATGTCAACCTGTTGCAAAAGATTTGGCATATCATCTCGGTGCCCAAGCCAATTTATCAAACCCTCTTCTTGCCACTTCTTCAGGAATTCTTCAGGCACGCACATAGGGTTTCCATTGTCAGGCTTCCCTGCAAGCCAAAATTCAACTTGAAGCCCTCTTGCTTTCAACACTCTTGCTGCTTCAACAAATTCTCTAACTCCTTTATCCCAAAGCAATCTCGCAGCCATAAGGACAACAATTGGGTGTTCATGATTGTTCGAAAGAAATTCGTGATTGGGACGGAAGTTTTTCGTGTCTACACCGATACTAGTTATGACTATTGCTCTTTCAGGCAATATCAACTTTAAACGCAAATATGTTTCCAAATCCTGTTGGTTTAAGAAGATACACCATCCCTTACTTGCTTTAAAAGCCAACTTTGCTATAGGAAGAACAACGCTTCTCAGACTAATGGCTAAGGGATATTCTGAAAAAAGAAAACCGAGCCCCTCAAAAGTGTTAATGACTCCTCTTGTCCCCGTTAGAAAGGCAGCGATTGAACCATAGAGATTTGGCTTGATAGTGAAGTGGTGGACGATTTGAGGCTGTTCCCTTTGATAGATGCTTGCGAGATGAAGTATGGCAATGAGTTCTCGCACGGGGTTCAAACTCCTCCTAACAATTGCCCAATGAATCCAGCAAAATCCTTCCTCCTTCAACTTAGGGACATACTCGCCGTAGGGACAGACAAAAATGACCTCAAAGCCTTTTTCTCTCAAAGCCCTTGCTAGAGGCAACCGAAAGTTATACAGCACCCAATCCCAATGCGCCACCATCAGCACTTTCACTTTGGATCACCTAGAATTTATTCAACCTAATTTTTCTCTATAATTTCGTTTAAGACTTTTACAATTCTTTTTGCTGTCATTCTCCAACTATACTTATTTTCCACCAATCTTCTACCCCTTAATCCCATCTCCTGCAAAGCGTCGCGCTCTTGGTAACTCTGAATTATCCTCCTTGCCAACTCCTCTGCATCCCCTGGCTCAAATAGATAGCCACACTTACCTTCCTCAATAACTTCCTTTACCCCATCCACCCGACTTACAATCACCGGACGACCACAGGCTAAGTATTCGTAGACCTTCAAAGGTGACACGCCGATAATTGAGTTTCTTTCTTTTGTAAATGGTGCAATAGCGATATCACACGCATTGATATAGTAAACGACCTGCTCATAAGTTACACGCCCTGTAAACTTTATCTCTTGCTCTAGCTTATATTCTCGAACCTTTTGCCTAAGGAGTGGCTCCTGCTCTCCATCTCCGACAAGTATGTGCTTAATTTGGGCATATCCTTGCTCCTTCACCCGCTTGGCAGCTTCTATAAGGATCTCCAACCCTTGCCAGGGAGCAAAGGAGCCTACAAAGCCTACGTAAAAAGCGTTCTCTTCAAGCCCCAGCTTACGGCGGCATTCGCGCTTATCCAACGGTCGAAAGAGCTCTATATTAGCTCCATTGGGGATGACCATCAGCTTCCCTTCGTTCACCTTATAGCGCCTGACAATCTCCCTTTTGATACCTTCGGTCACACAGACGATCTTATCACTCAGACGGAAATTAATTTCCTCGGCCAATCTCAATATCTTGATAACAATCTCACTGAATCCTCGGCTTCGAAACTCATCCTCCATAAGCCCATTCTTTTCAATTACATAAGGCACGCGAAAGAGCCATGCCAAGATAGGAGGAGAGACCTCAAAAAGCCCTTGGCGAAGATAAATTGCATCAGGTTTCCACTTCAAGATGTAAAAAGTCAGATATAATAAACTATTAATCTCATATAGCAGGTAGGAGAGAACATTCTTTCTAAAAGTAGGGACATAACACACACTCAGACCATAGTTCTTTCTATCACGTGGTTGATATCCAGGCAGGAGAATCAGCAGTTCATTCCCTAACTTTACCAAGTTCTGTGCTACTTCAATAAAATGAGTCTTTCCTGCGCCTTCTTTTCGCATGTCCTCGCTAGATATATAAAGTATTTTCATTCCAAGTTCACCACACGCTTATAATAGCTATATAACTGCTCATTTAATGCCGTCCAAGCATAAGCTTTCACTGATTCTTTCAACTTTTCTTTGTCCCAAGAACGAGAGAGTGCTTCAATGAGATACTTCGCTACATCTATAGGATCGTCCTTCCGACATAAAAATCCGTTAATACCGGGTAAAACTACTTCTGGGATACCACCCGCCGATGTAGCCACTACAGGCGTTCCGAGGCTTAGACTCTCCAATATTACGCTCGGCATACCTTCACTGTCGCTCGTTAAAGTTAATACATCGGCTTCCTTCATCCAGAAAAGAACTCTTTCGTGAGCCACTCTTCCTAACAGTATCAAATTCTCCCCTTCCCGAAGGTTATGCTTTGCCGCTTTAGTTCTTATCTCCGATTCTTTTGGGCCTTGTCCAATAATCACCAAAACTGCGTCATATCTGTTTCTTCTAACATGCGCTAATGCTTCCACCGCTATATCTGGTCTTTTGACCTTAATAAGGTTACCTACGAATAAAATTATTTTCTTTTTTTGCTCTCGCAATCTCTTAATGAGATGCTTATCTGTTGATTCACCACAGGGGGTAATCCAATCAGCAAATCCATTAGGAATGACGGTAAGATTCAAATTCTTACATTCTTTCCCCTTCAATATTTGAGACACAAATTTCTCCTTTAAAGTTTGTGACACAAATGTAAGCCCATCTAAGTTTTTTAGCGCATACCCCAGAAAAGGCTGCCAATAGAACCTGCGTGCGATAATGTTTAGATCGCTACCGTGAACGGTACAGATAGACTTTATTGAAAATTTTTTACCTAACTTTGCAGCAATGATTCCCTCTGGGAAGAGAAAATGACTATGTAATAGATCAAAATTCTTTTCTCGAATAAGACAGGAAAAAAGTTTCTCCAGTTTATAGTAGAGAAAGACAGAAAAAAGTGGATGAAAAACTCGTGGCAAAAAAGGATAATCTACGTAGATAATGTTATCAACATTAGGTAATGTGCCGATTAAGTTTTTTTTGAAGCTGTCATGATGCTCCTTCCTTGTGCTTCTATGAGTAAATAGCAGGTGTGGGACAGGTACTACAATAACAAATCTTGTGTTTTCTTTCATAGCTTTTACCATATTATAAACAAAAACTCCTTTTTGTGGATTTTCGGGATTGGGAAATAATGATGTCAATATTAATATATTCATTTTTTAATCTCTTTTGTCCGCTGGTGGAAGATAATTAAGGTTACCAATATTCCGACAAGTACAAGTACCCAAAGCATAAACTTTATTTCTAAGGCATAAGTTGATAAGAAGAACCATATAATGAAAACACCACAAATCCAAATCATTACTCCTGGCAAGCTCCTTAAAAGCCATCCAAAGCCATAGGCACTAAAAATGCATACAAATGGGACGCTCATAAGCCGCCATCTGGGATCGGTTCCGGTTACAATTAAACCATACCAGAAAGTTAAAAATGATAAAACAACTATGGGAATAAACACCTGCTGTCGTGCTTTGACTGCTTTTATTGCGCCTAAAATCATCGCAGGGAGCAGAAAATACCACAAAATGGTCCCAGGAACAACCGCTTGATAAGCATTTGTCGCTTGCCATGGCAAAGGAGAGAAAAGGTATCGCCCTATCCCCATAACTAAATAAGGCAAGAGCTGCCCACTGATAAGCCCTCTGAGCAGTTCCGGTAATGCACCTGTAGCAAGGATTTCTCCTCTGCTATAGACGGGAAGTGGATATTCAGAAACTATGGTTAAAAAATCGGGTAGACCTGCTCGGCGCATAAATATTATGAATACTCCTACCGCAATTGGTAACCAGATAAGTTTCTTGATACTGAAGGGCCACATAGAAGTGAACAAAAAAATGAGTCCTAAGAAAAGTGCGATATACGGTCTAACAAAAAGGAGAAATACGACAGATCCCAGTATGGTCAACAGGCTTTTTTTGTTCGAACTTGGACGGAACTTAAGGAATTGATCCATAGCCAAACAGATTAAAAATGTGGCCAGAACTTCTTTTAATGCAAACGAAGCCCATACGTACAAGTCAGGATAGAAGGCAACCAGAAACGCCGCACACTTTGCAGTTTTTTCGTTGAGGAGCTGACGCGCAATCGAGAAGGTGAGGACTGGAACTAAAGAAGCCAGGATCAGCTGCGCGAAGATAACCGCATAGATATTAGGACCAAAAAGTAGAAAAATGATAGCAACAAAATAGGTATAACCTCTTGTAGCTAAAGGAATATATCCTAAAGTTCCCTCACCGTGCCACTCCGCCACTTTCCTCGCAGCATAACTGAGATAATTATATGCGTCTGGGAAATATGCAGGGTCTTCAAGAATGTTCCCAAAAATTCGCCGGATTAGAACGCTAATAACCATACCATAGCATAATGAGATAAACATTATCACTAGAAGAAATGTATTTTTTAAAAAGTGTGTCCTACGGATCTGAACCGCTACTACTAAAGATATCAAGATTAATAACATAAAAAAGAACATTTTTAGTATTATTTTTGCTCCGTTATCCTTTAGATTCAATTACACTTTCATACAATTCTTCTACTTGCTTGACATGCTTCTCTAGATTGAATTTTTCCTCAGCAAGTGTACGGGAAGTTTGTCCCATTTCCTTAGCTTGCTTCTTATTCTTAATCAACCATATAATTTTTAATGCAACTTCTTGAGGAATATTAGGAACAATAAATCCATTACAGCCGTCAATAACTGTTTCTTTAGCCATCTCCCTTTCTTCGTTATTCTGAACAATTGTAATTATCGGCTTTCCTGCCGCCATTGCCTCAAGAACACTTAGGCCTAAGTTAGGTCGATCTGTTGTTTGGACATAGATATCAATTATGTTTAATATTTCTGGTATATCATGTCGAATTCCGATAAATATCACACTATCCAAGATTCCCAAAGATTTGGTCATCTCCTCGAGCTGATGACGTAATGGGCCATCCCCTACTACTAATAACCTTGCCTCTGGGATTTCTCTAACTACATATGGCCATGCATTCAACACTTTATTAATCCCTTTTTCGGGATATAGGCGTGCTATTACACCCACCACAGGAGTTCGCTCATCCAAATGCATTATTGCTTTGAAATGTTTATTAGTTTGACAAAAATTATACAGTGTCAAATCAACACCCATGTATATAAGCGCAATTTTACTGTCGTTTACTTTCAGTTTGATCCGAAGATCTTCCACAAAACATTGACTAAAAGCTACATATTTATTTACAAATTTGTCGACAAACCTAGCCAATGTTTTGTGTTTAACCAATAACCATTCGGTTTGACGTTCAGGAGTTATTATTGTCATGTAATTGTGAACCACAGGGACATGGGCAACTCTTGCGGCTATCCACGCACGAAAGGCAGAAAATGGTTGATGAGTATGCACAAGGTGGATGTTGAACTGTCGTATAATTTTGTATAAACTAATAACATGGTAAATATTATATGGAAAATACCACAGCGATTTTAAACTACCGATCTTTTTGGGGTTCCATTTAACTAATCTAACATTTTCATCTAACTTGCTGACCAAAGCTTCTCCATCAATTCCTTGTATACGCCCATCGGTATAAGCTATCCACACCTGAAATTTTTCTTTGTTTAATTTATTCACCAAATTAACCACATAATTTTCTGCCCCTCCAATCCCTAAAGTGTCAATTACATGCAATATTCGATACATTTTATAAGACCCTCCTTTTGTTAATCGCCTTAGTACTCCTCAAACTTTTGACCACTTGCCGCCATAAAGCCTTTCCTGTTTTCCAATACAGGTTCCAGTCAGATATTTTTGGAAGAAGAATAGCAGCAAACGAGTTACCAGAAACTCGATTGTAAAAAAGGAGCAAAACAAACATGTTAATAATGTAAGAAGCCGAAGACGCCCAAGCTGCTCCTTCAATCCCATATTTCGGAACCCATAAAATGCTTAGAACAATAACACTAATGAAACCCGCGATGTTCGCATAGATATTTAATATTGGTTGCCCGCGTCCGGCGATGTCGTTACCTAAAATCTGGCTAAGCCCTCCTGCCACTGTCCCCAATAAGAGAATTCTAAGGGAAGCGACGGCGGGTAGGAAAGTCTGTGAATAAAGAAAACTTACAAGCCATCGGCTTAAAAAGAAGATGAGCAAAGCGATAGGAACCATTATCCACAATACGGTGCGAGCAACAATAGGGGTGAATTCCTTTTTCTTAACCTCGTCTTCTTCCCCTGCTATTTTTGGAAAGAGCACCGTCGCCGCTGCCTGTGAAATCAGCCAAAGCTTTTCTGTTAATCCAACGCTAATAGAGTAGAATCCAACTGCAGCAGGATTCAAAAAAACATTAACTAAGAATAAATTTACACGAAGAGATAAAAATCGTAAGATATTGCCAATGTGGATTTTTAACCCATAACTTAACGCATTCTTAAGATAGGAAATATTCATTTGCATTTTAAACCCATTGCTTACTTTAGCAGTTAGAACGAAAGTAAAAATGTCTGCGAAAATCCACGAAAAAACGATTCCTAACAAGGCTCCACCGACTTCCATCCTGAAAATCCAGAGAAAAAGTATTGTAAAGATAAGGGAAAGAAAGCTCTGAATCATTGCAGCTAAGTTGTACCCTTTTATATGTTGTGCTCCGAGAAGTATATATTGAAGGTGAATGAGGAGCATATTTCCAGGAATTATCAATAGCGCAAGCAGTAAATACCCTTGGGAAACGCCAGGGAAGACGTACCGCCCAAAAGTGATGATTGTGATTAGCCCTACAATTATGCCCACCAGCGCCATTAGAAGGCTAACTAAAACGCTATTTCCCAAGATTTCTTGACGAGTATAGCTTCGTTTGGCTATATAAAAAGCAGCTCCTGAAGGAAACCCTAAACTTCCAAGTGTAACGATAAGAGAAGAAAACAACGTAGCCACTGTATAGATTCCCTTCCCCTCTGGCCCAAGGGAACGAGCAATGACAACTGAGAGAAGAACCCCTAAAGCAAGGTTCGCAATAGAAGCGGAAAAGGTGATTATGGCATTTTTTCTATACGATCCAATCCGCTCCATTTTTACCTCTTTCTAATCCTCCGTGCCGGCACGCCAGCCCAGACTTCGTATGGAGGGATATCACAGGTTACTACGGCACCAGCTCCGACAATCGCTCCTTCGCCAATCCTGACTCCGGGAAGAATTATCGCCCCCGCTCCGATGTCGCAGCCATCTTCTAGCACGACTTCTCCAAACTTTAAAGGCGTGAAGTAAACAGGAACATCACGATCCAAGGCTTCGTGCTCCGAAGTTAATATTACGACTCTTGGACCTATTCCTACAGCTTTGCCAATTCGCAACCCTCCTGCGCTATGAAGGAAACATTGCGGGCCAATCCATGTATGGTCGCCAATAACCATAAGGTTCTTGTAGTAACCCTTCAGTATGGTGTAATGCCCTATGTAGACATTATCCCCTATTTCGATATTCTCAGGGTGAAAGACTAACACGCCTTTCTCAAAAACAACACCTTTGCCTAATCGCCTGAAATCCTCTGGTTTGAACTCCCCGCTCCCATGACTCTTGTTTATCTTAGGCGATTCAATCCTCATTGAAGATCCCCCTCAAAGTGTCGAGTACTTGCATAATGTCTCTTTGTGCCATACAGTTGTAAAACGGCAGCGCCAAGCTTCTAAAATAGAGCTCTACTGCGTTTGGATAATCCGAGGGTTTATAGCCATATTTTTTAGAGTAGAACTGCAAAACATGCAGTGCATAGGTGCCGATATTGGCTTCAACATTCGCATTTCGCAAAAACTTCAGGATAGAACTGATATCTCTATCTTTAAACCGCACTACGAAAGCCTGCCAAACGGTTGTGCAGTTCGGTAAAACTTTTTGGAATGCAATGCCTGGAACACTCTTCAAAGCGTCCATATAGAAGCCGGCCAGCCTTTGTCGTTCGCTGATGATTTCTTGGATCTCTCTCATCTGGATTATACCTAAGACCGCCTCCAGTTCGTTCATCCTGTAGTTAAACCCGGCTGCTACGAAATTGACTTTTCCTCCTATTGCTCTCATACCGTGGTTCCGGAGGCTACGTATTTGTTCTGCTAAATCGTTATCGTTTGTCACCACTATTCCGCCTTCTCCCGTCGTTACAATCTTTCGTGGGTGGAAGCTAAAGCAACCAAGGTGGCCAATCGTTCCACACTTCTTACCCTTATAAGTTGAGCCCAGGGCCCCAGCAGCGTCTTCTATAACCCATAAGTTATGCTTCTTAGCAATCTCCATGATCGGGTCCATATCTGCTGGGTTACCAAAAAGATGGACAGGGATGATAGCTTTCGTGTTCGGGGAAATAACCCTTTCAATCTGTTCTATCTGGATATTGTAGGTTTCTAAATCGACATCTGCCAAAATAGGTTTCGCTCCCACCAATTCCACCACATTGGCTGTAGCAGGAAAGGTATATGCAGGAACAACCACCTCATCGCCAGGACCTATCCCAAGAGCAACAAGGGAAAGATGCAGAGCGGCTGTACCGGAACTGACTGCTATTGCGTGTTTGACGCCGAGAAAATCGGCAATCTGTTGCTCGAACTGAGTCACATATTGCCCTTGAACAAGGAAACCGCTCTCTAAGACCTCTATAAGCAAGTTCACTAAGTTCTGCTTATCTCCCAAATATGGCTTAGAAAGCCTTATCTTCTCCATATGTTACCCCCATCTTGCTTTTATACCATTCTATAGTCCTTTTGATTCCCTCGTTTAAATCCACTTTGGGCTCAAAGCCCAGCAGGGTCTTGGCTTTTTCAATGCTTGGGATGCGAAGTTCCACATCCACATAGTTCTTCGGAACATGAACGATTTGGGAAGATGATTTGGCCAGTTGGATGACCTTCTCCGCCAGTCCCAGGATGGTAATGGTTCCCTTGGGATTACCGATATTGAATACCTCTCCGATTGCTTCCTCTTTCTCCAAGCAAAGGAGAATACCATCTACCATATCGTCAATATAGCACCAAGACCGAATTTGATCACCATCACCATGGATAATCAGGGGCTCATTCCTGATTGCTCGGACGACGAAATGATGGATTGCCCCTTCGCCAACCTGTCCAGGACCATAGACGTTAAAAGGTCGTACGGTAACAGCTCTAAGACCGTACTGCTTATGATAACTGTATGTCAAATGCTCCCCAGCGAGCTTACTCACAGCATAAGTCCAACGAGCCTCTCCTACGGGCTGTAAGTTTGTTGGAGCCTTCTCGTCCACTCGAAAAGCAGTGATACCAAACACTTCACTAGTAGAGAAATTTATGAATCGTTCAACTTTATCTAAAAGTCTCAACTCTCTGAGAGCCTTCAATACGTGGTAAGTTCCAATCATGTTTACTTCCATAGTTTTCACTGGTTCTTTGATAACTGTGTCTATGCCTGCAATTGCAGCCATATGAAGGACAAAACTAACATCTTTTGGTATGCTTGCCTTGAGAAGTTCGTAGTCAAGAATGTCTCCTTGAATGACTTTGAGATTGGGATGATTCCAAAGCCCTGAATCTTTCAAGGCGTTGCGAGAGAGATTATCATAAACAATCACTTCATTATCAACAATAAGCCGCTTTATCAAATTAGTGCCAATAAAACCAGCACCACCTGTTATGAACAGCGTCCCTCCCTTTATCATAACTCGCCCTCCTTATAGAAAGCCCTAAAAAACTCACAATCTACTCCACCGTCAGGCCGTCGCCGTATAGCTATACCATTTCTACTCCAGTTCTGGCCCTCATTGTTACTTGGACAATCCCTTCAGAATCACCGCTCACCAAAGGGTTCCGGTCCGCCTTAATTGCCTCCACCTAATCAGTTCTCTCATCGTTTTCTCGGTCGTTACCTTGGGCAACCTTACCATAGTTCGAACCGCCACTTCCAAGTGGTGAAGGTGACGGACTCGAGTTGCGGAATTTTCTCACCATTGTCCCGGCAATCCTCTGTATGAAGGCGAACGGCATCTCTGATATTCCTTAGCACCTCTTCGCATGTCTCACCTTGGGTATAGCACCCCTAAAGTTCAGGGCAAAGAGCGAAGTAACCTTCCTCATCTCGCTCGATTACTACGGTGAATCTATAGACAGCCATGTTGAATCACCTCCTCAATGGACAGACTGACATAGTAACTCTACAACTCTTTCTGCCGCCCGGCCATCGCCGTAGGGCCAGGCTGATTCTGTCCCTGGACGAGCCTCGAGGGCTGCCTGAACAATCCTCTCGGGATCACAACCCACCAAAGTGTTCCAACCCGTCTCCACCGTTTCTACCCACTCGGTTTCTTCCCGAAGAGTCACGCATGGGACTCGGAAAAAGAACGCCTCTTTCTGAACTCCACCAGAATCGGTAAGGATTACCCGGGCGTTCTTCTCCAAAACCAGCATGTCCAAATAAGACACAGGATCAAGAACCTGCACCTCTTTCGGATGAATACCCAGCGCGTTTAACTGCTTCCGTGTGCGAGGGTGAAGGGGAAGGATCACGGAAAGCCCTTCCTTAGCCACACTCTCTAAACCCTCAAAAATTGCCTTCAGGCGTTCCGGCTGATCCGTGTTTTCCGCCCGATGAACTGTGACCAGGGCATAGGATTTCGGCTTTAATTCAAGGCGTTCCATAATTTCCGATTTTCTCTCAGCAAGATCCAGATACAAAAGCACTGCATCATACATCACATTGCCCACAAGATATACACCTTTTTCAATCCCCTCACGACGCAGGTTTTCAACAGCAGTTTGTGTTGGGCAAAAGAGAAAATCGGAAATATGATCGGTGAGAACGCGGTTAATCTCTTCTGGCATCTCACGAGTGAAACTGCGAAGTCCTGCCTCTACATGAGCGACAGGGATGTGGAGTTTGGCAGCAGCAAGGGCTCCAGCAAGCGTAGTATTGGTATCGCCATAGACCATCACCATATCTGGCTTTTCCTTTATGAGCACTTCTTCGATGCGTTTAAGCATTTCGCCTGTTTGGTAGCCATGTGTGCCTGAGCCCACTCCGAGGTGATAGTCTGGCGATTTTAAACCGAGTTCATCAAAAAAGACCTGCGACATTTCGTAGTCATAATGTTGACCTGTGTGGACAAGAACTTCCTGAATCGGACACTCGGGACGCTTTTGATTGTGCTTTACAATGGCTCGAAGAATTGGCGCTAATTTGATGAATTGAGGTCGCGCACCAACGATATCAACGATTTTCAGCGATATTGACATGATTTTCTCTATCACCTTCTATGCAATAAACTCTATCTTCTTCTTTTCTGAATCGCTTTCCACAATTGCTACAGGTCGTTTCGTGATTGTTAAATGAAAGACGGCTCCCGCACTGACAGACCCAACCGATAATTCGTGCTGGAACACCAGCCACAAGTGCGTAAGGTGGCACATCTTTAGTTACGACTGCACCGGCAGCAACAAAAGCCCATTCCCCAATGGTAACGCCACACACTATGGTAGCATTAGCGCCAATCGTTGCCCCACGCTTCACAAGAGTGGGGAGATATTCATCACGACTCCGAGGGAAAGCAGACCGAGGCGTCTTCACATTGGTAAAGACACAACTTGGTCCACAAAAAACATAATCTTCTAACTCCACGCCCTCATAAACCGAGACATTATTTTGTATCTTTACTCCGTCACCAATTCGCACATTTCTTCCAATAAACACATTCTGCCCTAAGACACAATTTCTCCCTATTTTTGCCCCACTCATTACATGGGTGTAATGCCAAATTTTGGTTCCTTCACCAATCTCTACATCTGGATCTATGGTTGCTGTTGGGTGAATGAAGACTTTTTCGTTTTCGCCCTCGAGTAGAGGAATTGGTTGCCCTTTTTGCTTTAGTGATTGATGGGCTGCTTCTAAAACGCGCAACACCCGCAAAGCGCTCTCGCCATCTGTCAAAGGCTTTTTACGGGTAGCGACGCACTCCAAGAAATGCTCGCATTCAACCCTTAAGGGTTCTTTTTCCTCAATCTCTACAGGTTTTGTCTCAGCGCTGTGGGCAACAGGTATTTGCCCTTTCACCCACTCAATCTGATGCGGATACAAGACCAGTTTCTCAGACCACGGTTTCGTATCATCGAAGACAGCCATTTGCTTGTCTCCAACCACAACAAACCGATGTTCTTTAAATGGATGCAACCAACTGACGAAAATATGAGCCTGAATATGGTTGGGGAAGCGCAAAATCGTTAGTGTGACATCCGAGATTTCATGATTCAAAAATGCTTCTCCATAACAAAAGACTTCTTCTGGCATAGTTCCTAACAATCTCAGAAGTAAAGCAATGTCATGAGGAGCGAAACTCCAAAGGACATTCTCTTCTGTTCTTATTCGTCCTAAGTTGAGACGGTGCGAGTAAATGTATTGAATTCTTCCCAATTCACCTTCGTCAATAAGTTGCTTGAGTTTCTGGACAGCAGGGTGATATTCTAAGACATGCCCAACCATTAGGATGCGCTCCAATTCTTTTGCTTTTTGAACCAATTTCTCCCCATCCTCAACTGTGAGTGCCATAGGCTTTTCGACAAAGACATCTTTACCTGCCTCCAGTGCCTGAAGAGCTAACGACGCATGGGTTGATGCAGGTGTGGCTATGACGACTGCGTTAATGTCCGACCTTTCCAGGACAGGGTCAATGTCAGTGAATCCCTCTGCAGGATATTTTGAACACACTTCCTGGAGCCGCTGTTCGTTGGGCTCGACAATTGCCTTCAATACGCCCAAAGCGTGAAAATTTCGGACGAGGTTAATCCCCCACGCTCCTGCTCCTAAGACAGCCACTCCAATCATCTTACATACCTCCAACAATTATGTCAACTGCATCACAAATTTAAAAACAATGCGCTACACTTTGGTCTGGGGAGAAATTTTTGTCAACCCCGAAGAACCCAGACCAACCTCTCAACAAGTTCGCTTGTCCCGACTTATTTGACCTCATCCGTGCCTGACCGCTAAGGGACGAAGGTGCATTTTTATTTTTCCACAGTCGCATCGCTAAGTCAACAGACCGATTTTGTTTTGACTGCCGAGAACATTTTCAGTTCGGATGGAATAAGACAGTTGCATCCAGCCACTCACCATGAGTCAATCATTGGTCTATCAGAAAATGTAAATTCGGTAATTGCGGAAGCCTCGGACCGGTCCCCAAATTGCCCAGATGCTGCCGGCAGTGAAGTCGCCGACAATTAGCCCGATAAAGAAGGGCATGAAATCCCTATGGGCTCGGCTGCCACCGAATTTCAGGATCAGTGCTTTGGCGAGCCAACTTATCATGAAGGCAAACCAAAAGTAGTTCATAGCGTAACTTACTGCTAAGGCGTAACCTGCATGATGCAGCGGGAATGAACCGACAGCCAACCGAATTGCCCACAAGCCCCAAACGATTCCTGCTCCAACCAGCATAGCGATGCGGCGTGGGTTGAGAACTTGCTGCGGCGCTTGAAGCCAACTTGCCAGTTGATTGAAGGCTTCCCAACCAACCCAAGCCTTAAACCCGATGCACCTCGCTGTCGCCCCTTCTCGGTAGCAGACATGCAAGTTCGCCCAATAGGTCACAAGGATTGAGAAAAGGTAGGTGGCAAAGACGAGCCAAGCCATAGACCTTTGGGCGATACCGAAAAGTTGGGCGAACTTGAAGGCTTCCAACATTCCCGGCATCGGGTGACATCGGTAGCCCCGGTTGAACCAATGGGTCAAAGAGATTGCTGTCAACTCTCTGGGCGAAAAACGGCTCGTCCCGAACAGGTCGGCGACGATGTTACGAGGCTGTGCGTAAACGATTTCGTGAGGCGCTCCCAATTCCGCCCTGACCCTCGTTATGGCTATGCTGAACAGGAAAAAGACTGCCCAAAAAACTGTCAACATCAGCGGACCCATCCCCATCAATTTCGTGAAAGCGACAAGGGCAGGAGTTGAGACGAGGAGCCCAACCCATGCCCACCTGAACCTGATTGGTTCGTTGGCGTCTTTTTGCTGCTCGCTCGGTTTCAAAGCCACCTTCAAAG
>Ga0207433_10009560_pt1 | contig 15382 bp, 14 predicted proteins | sample YelNatPaOPGAMG01_FD_187559 | JGI IMG/M metagenome (GOLD analysis project Ga0207433, IMG submission 187559) | Hot spring thermophilic microbial communities from Obsidian Pool, Yellowstone National Park, USA - OP-RAMG-01 (SPAdes) (version 3) | ecosystem: Environmental > Aquatic > Thermal springs... | reverse complement strand
TTTTGCCAAGCTTGATGGAATTCTTCTCAAACAATCAGCATGTAGAATATCCTCAAAAAATATTCGAAGTTGGGAATGTTATTTTGATAGACGAAAAACAAGAAACTAGAACAAGAGACGTGAGAAAGCTGGCTGTTGCAATAGCTGATTCAAGAGTGAGCTATGATGATATCGCTTCAGTTCTTGATGCTTTCATGTCTTTAGCTGGAGTAAAATATAAGCTGAAAAAAACAAAGCATCCAAGCTTCATTCAAGGCAGAGCAGCAAAGATTTTGGTTAAAGGAAAGCAAATTGGGATAATTGGGGAGATTAGGCCAGGGGTTTTGGAGAATTGGAAGCTTGAGATGCCTGTAGCTGCTTTTGAGATTGAAATTGAGAATCTCCGAATTTAACTTATCGAATCATCCAGTTTACAAGTCTGTCAATTATGGTGAAATGAAATCTTGGCTTCTCCAAGAAGGGTCTTCCTGTCAAAAAGTGGGCAAGCCTTTTGAACTCAATTGAAGCTGGTGAATTTGGTGAATAATTCACAACTGGCATCTTTGCAAAAATTGCTTTTGTCACATTGCTATCTTCAGGAATTTGGGCAACAACAGGATAGCCTGTCATCTCTTCAATTTCAGCTTTTGTAAGCTCATATTCCCTTTTTCTCACCCTGTTTGCAACGATCCCGATCACCTTCTTGTTAAGCCTTTCAGCAAGCCTTACTGTCTTTAAAGCATCTGCAACAGAAGGCAAATTTGGGTTTGTTATAACTAAGACTTCATCTGTTGCTTGTAGAGCTGAGACTGCTTCTCTGCCAAGACCTGCAGCAGAATCCATGAGGATGAAATTTGTCTTGCCAGTTAAGTTGAGAACAACTTCATATAGCCTTGAAGGGTCTATTCCTGTCAAATCATCAACAGACATGCTTGCCGGCACAACTTTAAAACCAAAGGGATGAGGGTAAATTGCATCTTTAAGCTTGTACTCACCTTTCAAAACATCATGCAAGGTTACAGGAGCAAAATGCATCCCAACATGTAAGCCTAGATTTGGTGTTGTAAGGTTTGCATCTATAGCAATAACATCTTCCCCAAGCAAAGTTAAAGCTGAAGCCAAGTTTGAAGTTAAAGTTGTCTTACCAACTCCTCCTTTACCTGAAATTATGGCTATAGTCCTTGTCATTCAATCAAACCTTAATTTATTTTTTAAGGCTTTAAAGTTTATTTTTCTTCCGGCTTGTCTGAGCTCTTGAAAATCATGTGCTCGAAGTTGAAAGGCTTCTTGATCTCTTGCTTCACCCTTTCGATCCAGCCCTCGAGGATTATAACAGCATCGCTCAAAGGAAACTTTTCACCTTTTGTCTTTAGCTCGACTTGCATTTGTTTTGTCTTCTTGTTTATTCTTCTCACTATGTAAATTCCAAATTTTTGTTCTTCTATATCTTCCGCCATACTTATACCTAATGATTACTGATTCAAAAAGATTTATGTATCATTTTGAATCAGTAATTTATCAAATGCCCCCGGAGGGATTCGAACCCTCGACCATCTGCTTAGAAGGCAGCCGCTCTATCCAAACTGAGCTACGGGGGCTACAATAATTGTTTTATTTTAATTAATTCAAATAAATTAAATAAAAACTTGATGATGAAAATGGCCAAGGAAATCCTAAGCGAAGAAGGAAAAAATATCTTGCTTCTTGGAAATGAGGCCATAGCCAGAGGGGCTTTAGAGGCTAGCGTTGCTGTTGCAACAACTTATCCTGGCACGCCTGCAAGCGAGATTGGTGACACTTTTGCTGAAATTGCAAAAGATGCTGGAATTTACTTCGAATACAGCACTAATGAAAAAGTTGCTGTTGAGGCTGCGGCGGGTGCTGCATTTTGTGGCTTAAGGTCTATAACTTCTTTCAAACATTTTGGCTTGAATGTTGCTTCTGATTCTGTGTTTCCTTTGGCTTACCTTGGAGTAAAAGCTGGCATGGTCATAGTTGTTGCAGATGACCCAAATTGCTGGAGCTCTGCCCAATCTGAGCAAGATAGTAGGTATTTTGCAAGGATTGCCCATTTACCAATGCTTGAGCCTTCAGATGCACAAGAAGCTAAAGATTTAACCAAAGCAGCTTTCCAGCTATCAGAAAAGTTTGGAATTCCTTTTTTCATAAGAACTACGACAAGGGTTGCCCACATGAGAAGCATTGTAAAGCTAGGCAAAATTGAAAAAATTGAGAAAAAAGCAAAATTTGAGAAAGATATAAAATACAGAAACTTTCCGCCAAAAATTTTGGAAGTTCATGAAGAATTGCATGAAAAACTTAAAAAGATTGAAAAAGAAGGAGAAAAAATGTGTTCTATCTTTAATAAAAATTCAAAAAGCAAGATAGGTATAGTCGTTTCCGGGGTTTCATTCAATTATGTTTTAGAAGCTCTAGAAGAGCTTGAACTAAAAATTCCTGTTTTGAAAATTTCTATGACTTATCCCTTGCCAGAAAAGACGATAGGAAAATTCATCTCAAAATTAAAGGAAATATTGGTTGTTGAAGAGCTTGAACCAATTGTTGAAGAAGAAGTCAAAAAAATAGCAAAAGATTTCAACCCGAAGCTAAAAATTCATGGAAAAAATTTTCTTCCTTTTGCTGGTGAATATAAGCCTGAGCTTGTTTTAAAAGCAATAGCAAAATTTGCCAAAAAGAAAATTCCTAAAGAATTGATTGAAGAAAAATTTGATCCGGCAAAAGTTGAAAAAAGGTTGATGCAACTCTGTGCAGGTTGCCCACACAGAACAAGCTTTTGGAGTATTAAAAAGGCTTTGGGCTTGGATAAAATTGTTGCTGGCGATATTGGTTGCTACATGATTGGTGTACATCCTCCAAATAATATTTTGGACTTTGTCTCTTGTATGGGAGCTTCAATTGGTATTTCATATGGAATCTCAAAAGTTGGAGAAAAACCGATAGCTTTCATAGGTGATTCCACATTTTTCCATGCTGGTATACCAGCTTTGATAAATGCTGTTCATAATAAAGGAAATTTGCTTTTGGTGATTTTGGATAACAAAACTACAGCAATGACAGGGCATCAGCCACATCCAGGCGTCGGCTTCACAGGAATGGGTGAAGAAACTAAGGCTTTAGCTATAGAAGATGTTGTAAAAGCTTGTGGTGTGGAAAATGTTAGAGTTGTTAACGCTTACAACATTGAAGAATTTATTAAAACTGCAAAAGAACTTTACTCTTTGTCTGGCGTTTCCGTGATTGTTGCAAAAGGCGAGTGCAGACTTCAAACTGTAAGGAAGTTAGCAAGGAGTGGAGCAAAAATTCCAAAGTTTGAGTTTGTTGAGCAGCCTGATGAAGAAAAAGCAAAAGAGCTTGAGGCTTTTGGGTGCCCTGCCATAAGGAAAAAGGAAGGTATTTTTTACATAGATAAAAATCTTTGTTGGGGATGTGGAGCTTGCACCCAAATCTTCAAAGGAATAAAACCTAAGGTGGAAGAATGAAAGTTTTCAATCTGCTTGTAGTTGGTTATGGTGGTCAAGGTGTGTTGAGCTTAGCTGAAATAATAGAAAGAGCTGCTTTGAAAGAAGGTTTTGATGTTAAAGGTGTAGAGCTACATGGTTTAGTTCAAAGGGGAGGTTCTCTTGAATGTCATGTTAGATTTGGAGAAAAGGTTTTTTCACCGATGGTGAGAAAAGGTGGAGCTGACTTGATAATAGCACTTGAAGCTTTAGAAGGCTTGAGAGCGTGCTACTATGCAAATAAAGAAAAAACAATTTTGCTCACAGACAAAAGAATTTTGAGCCCATCGCCGATTGAAGACATTAGTTCAGAAGGATTGATATCTCAAATGGAAAAATTTGTGAAGAAAGTCGAAGTTGTAGAAGCAAGCAAAATTGTTGAAAGCTTAACAGGAGACATAGCCATGAGCAATGTTTTCATGCTTGGCTATTCTATAGCAAAAAAACTTTTGCCAATAAAGAAAGAAATTGCTTGGGAAAGTGTTGCTGAAAGGATTAGACCTCAATTTTTGGAGACAAATAAAAAAGTTTTTGAAGAAGCTTTCAGAATGTAAAGTTTTTTACCGGGCAAAAATAATTAAATATTATGATTTTTGACATTTTTAGGAATTCTTGGGTTGTTAAAGAGAAAGGCCTTTATTGGCCTTCTAGAAAGATGAAGAAGAAAGCTTGGCTTAACGAGAAAAAAATTTATGAAGAAGCTGCAAAGGACCCGATCAAATTTTGGGAAAATTTGGCTGAACAGCTTTTCTGGTTTAAGAAATGGGAAAAGGCTTTCGAGCATAAGCCTCCTTACTTCAAATGGTTCTTGGGAGGAAAAATCAATATAACTTCCAACATTTTTGAAAAAAATCCAAAGTGGGAGAAAATTAAAAACAAGCCTGCCTTGATATGGGAACCGGAACCTTTGGAAGAAAAACCAAGGATTTTAACTTATGAAGAGCTTTTCAAGCAAGTTAACAAGTTTGCAAATGCTCTAAAAAAATTGGGGGTGAAGAAAGGAGATTGTGTAGGAATTTACTTGCCAATGGTTCCAGAAATTATAATTTCTATGCTTGCTTGTGCTAGGATTGGTGCTGTTCATGTTGTTGTGTTTTCAGCATTTTCTTCAGAAGCTTTGAAGACAAGATTGCAAATCACTCAAGCAAAATTTTTGATCACTGCCGATGGTTACTACAGAAGAGGTAAAATTGTAAACTTGAAGGAAAATGCTGATGAGGGAATAAAAGAGACAGAAGTGAAGAAAGTTATTGTTGTGAAGAGGATGGGAAACCAAATCTCTTTTGATTCAAAGAGAGATTTTTGGTGGCATGAACTAGTTGAAAAGGAAAATGAAATGTGCGAAGCTGAAATAATGGATAGCGAGGATTTGTTATTTATCCTTTACACGTCAGGCTCAACTGGCAAGCCAAAAGGTTGCTGCCATGTTTGTGGTGGCTACACTGTGCAGGCCTACTGGACTGGAAAATGGATTTTTGATTTTCATGAAGATGACTTGCTCTGGTGTACCTCTGACTTAGGCTGGATCACAGGCCACACGTATGTTTGTTATTCCCCTTTGCTAAATGGGATAACAACTTTGATTTTTGAAGGTTCTCTTGATTATCCTACTCCAGAAAGATGGGCTCAGATAATAGAGAAATATAAAGTTACAATCTTCTACACAGCACCGACAGCAATAAGGATGTTTGAAAAACAAGATGGAAAATTGAGCCAGAAATATGAATTCAAAAGTTTAAGACTCTTGGGTTCAGTTGGCGAAGTGATAGACGAAGATGCTTGGAATTGGTATTTTAAGAACGTTGGAAAGGAAAGATGTTTAATTGTAGACACTTGGTGGCAAACTGAAACTGGCGGAATTCTTATAACTTCCTTGCCTGGAATTGGCCCCTTCAAGCCAACTTATGTTGGTTTGCCTTTACCAGGTATTAAAGTTGATGTGCTAGATGAAGAAGGCAAACCTTGTCAAGTCAATCAAGTTGGGAATCTTGTGATTCTTCCACCTTTTTCACCTGGCATGTTAAGGGGAATTTACAAAGACCCTGAAAAATATGAAAGCACTTATTTCAGCAAGTACGGGAAAGAAATTTATCTCACAGGAGACGGAGCTTTGAAAGATGAAAATGGATTGATAAGGATAACTGGTAGGCTTGACGATGTTTTGAAAGTCGCTGGGCATAGGCTTTCAAATGCTGAAATTGAAGATGCGATAAATTTGCATGAAGTTGTTGTTGAGTCTGCTGTTGTTGGTTTACCTGACCAAATTAAAGGTGAAGTGCCAATAGCTTTTGTTGTTTTGAAAAGCGGAGCAAAACCTGAGGAAAAGCTTTCAGCAGAAATTATTGAACTTGTGAACAAAAAAATTGGACCTATAGCAAAGCCTGCAAAGATTGTTTATGTGGAAGATTTACCTAAGACAAGAAGCGGTAAAATAATGAGGAGGATAATCAAGAATTTAATCAAAGGGGAAAGCCCTGGAGATATTTCAACCTTGGCAAATCCTGAGTGCGTGGAAAAATTGAAAGAAATTGTAGCAAGTATAAATTCGGCCAAAACCTAACAAAATCAAAAAGTTTTGAAAGTTTGCCTACTACACACGCACCCTTCTTTTTAAAAGAAACCAAAAATTAAAAGAGGGCCACTATGAAAAATCATATTGATGTTCTTGCTAGCTGATAATTTAAAATGGAAGGAAAATCAAATTTAGATTAAGATGAGAGAAATAAATCAGAAAATAATGGGAAAATATTGGCTTCTTTTTTTGGTTGTTACTCTTGCTGCTATAATTGGAATCTATTTAGGTACACAACGAGAAGAAAAACTACCAATAACACGTCCTTATTGTTCCCCAAAATACAATGCAACTGAAATTTTGAGCATAGCTCAAGAGTGTATAAGCCAAAACTATGCTAACTATGTTGTTAAAAATTCTAGGCTTACTGGTTGCAGTGATGGAATTTCCACATTTACTGTAGACATTTATAAAAATGAAACATATATAGGAAGCATATCTATTAGTGGGGATATCGAAGAGGTTAATTTGTTAAAAGAAAGGATTAAAGAAGCGGTTGAAGATTTAATAGGGAAAAAGAAATAAAAGATTTAAATCTCTTTCACCTAAAAATATTTGTGAGCGGCATGGGTGAACGAGTTCTCCAACTTTAAGTTTAGCTTTTTCTATTCTAATTATCAAGGAGGTTTTTCATGGTTAAATCTTTAAGGAAGATTGAAAAGAAATGGCAAGAAGAATGGGAAAAGGTAAAAATCTTTGAGGCAAATGTCGAGCTTGAAAGAAAAAAATTTTTCATCACTTTTCCGTATCCCTACGTGAACGGTGCCCCACATATTGGCCACAGTTTTTCATTTTTCAGGGTAGATTCTTATGCAAGGTTTAAAAGGATGCAAGGTTTTAACGTGCTTTATCCCCAAGGCTTTCATGCAACTGGTGAGCCAATTGTTGGAGCAATAGAAAGGCTGAAAGAAGGTGATATAACTCAAAAAGAAACTTTTGAGTTATATGGTGCTACAGAGAAAGATATAGAAAATTTTGTTAAGAAGGGCCCAGAGTTTGTAGCAAGGTATTGGATGAAAAAATGGATAAATGTTTTAAAGCTAGCAGGTTGTTCGATAGACTGGAGGAGGACATTTATAACCACAACCATGACCCCAACCTATTCAAGATTCATTGAGTGGCAATACAACACATTACGAAAAAAAGGATACGTAACTCAAGGCACACATCCTGTGATATGGTGTCCTAAATGTCAATCCCCAACTGGCGACCATGACAGGCTCAAGGGAGAAGGGGAAAGTCCAATCGATTACATTTTGATCAAGTTCAAGTTAGAATCTGGAGAAATATTGCCATGTGGTACTTTAAGACCAGAAACAACTTATGGAGTCACAAACCTTTGGGTTAATCCTGATGTGGAATATGTTTGGGCTAAAGTTAATGGAGAAACTTGGCTTTTGAGTAAAGAAGCTGTGGAAAAATTGAAAGACCAGCTTAAAAAATTGGAAGTTGTTAGCAATATAAAGGGTTCAGAACTTGTTGGCAGATATGTGGAAAATCCTGTGAAGAAAGATAAAATCATAATTTTGCCGGCAAATTTCGTAGACCCTAATGCTGCCACCGGTATTGTCATGTCTGTACCTTCGCATGCTCCTTATGACTGGATTGCACTTCATGACCTGCAAAAAAATCCTGAAGAAGTGAAAAAATATGGAATTGATGTTAAGACATTACTTGAAATTAAACCAATATCCATAATAAAAACTCCTGGTTTTGGTGACCATCCAGGCATTGAGTTTTGTGAAAAACTTAAAGTGAAAGACCAGAAAGATAAAGAAAAATTGGAAGAAGCAACTTCAGAAGTCTACAAGAAAGAATTTCACCTTGGTATTTTGAAAGAAAATTGTGGCGAATATTCTGGAATGAAAGTTTCTGAATGTAAAGAAAAGCTTTCAAGAGATTTCATCAAGAAAGGAATTGCTGATGTGATGTGGGAATCTACAGGCTTAGTTGTTTGCAGATGCGGAACTGTAAACCATGTGAAGATTTTGGAAAATCAGTGGTTCTTGAAATTCTCGGACGAAAAATGGAAAGAAAAAGTGAAAGAATGTATAAGCAAGATGAAATTCTATCCTGAAGAAATAAGGACTCAATTCTTGAACACAGTTGATTGGTTTAAGGATAAAGCTTGCACAAGAAAAACTGGATTGGGAACTCCTTTACCTTGGGATAAAAGCTGGAAGATTGAAACTCTTTCTGATAGCGTGATCTACATGGCTTATTATACAATAGCAAGATTGATAAATGAAAAAAACATTCCTGCAGAAAAATTGACAGATGAAGTTTTCGATTACATTTTCTTGGGGAAAGGTGATATTAAAAAGGTGAAAGAAAATTCTGGTCTTGATGAAGAGATTATTGAAGAGATGAGAAGAGAGTTTGAATATTTTTATCCCGTTGACATGAGAAGCTCAGGAAAAGATCTTGTGCAAAACCATTTAACCCTTTACCTTTTCCACCATGTTGCAATCTGGGATAATCCAAAGTATTGGCCAAAAGCAATAGGTGTTAATGGGTTTGTTAATGTTAGCGGGACAAAGATGAGCAAATCAAAAGGAAATATCATACCATTAAAAGACTTAATCCAAAAACTTGGTAGTGATGTTGTGAGGATAAACATAATAGCTTCTGCTGAAAATTTGGACGATGCTGACTGGAGAGACGAAACTGTGGCAACTTACACTTCAAGGATAAAATTCATTTTTAAACTTGTTGAAGATTTGAAGAAAGCTAAGAGAGAAAATGTGAAGAAAATAGATTTGTGCTTACAGAGCAAGATTCAGCAACACATTAAAGAAGCTACACAAAATTATGAGGAGCTTAAGTTCAGAAGTGCTGTTCAAGTTGTATTTTTCAATTTCCTTAGCGATTTGAAAGATTATGTGGAAAGGTGTGGTGGAATAAAAAATTGTAATAGAGAAATCCTTTCAAGTGCTTTATGTGCTATGGTTAAGTTGCTTGCTCCTGTTCTGCCACATCTTGCAGAAGAATGGTGGCATGAACTTGGAAATCAAAGCTTTGTTTCTGTAGAAGCTTGGCCTGAATTTGATGAAAGCAAAATTGATAAAAATGTTTTAGAGCTTGAAAAGAATTTCCAGAAATTGATTGAAGATATTTCTCAAGTCTTAAAGCTAGCCGGAAAAAAAGAAAAAGCTTACTTTTATTTTGTTTCTGATAAAGAGATTGAATATTTTGAAGAATGTTTAAAATATTTGAAGAAAAAATTTGGCTTCAAGAAGATTTTTGTTTACAAGGCTTCTGATGAAAAGAGATATGACCCACAAAATAAGGCTGAAAAAGCAAAATACGGTAAGCCAGGTATTTACTTAGAGTGATTAGACAACAATTATTGTTGTTTCTATAGCAGCTGCTATCACAAGCAAAGCAAATGCCGCCGCCATCATCTCAATGCTATCCCTTATTATAAAACCAAATTTTTCTGTCTTTCTCTTAGTGAAAGCAACAGAAGCCAAACCACCCGCTATACCACCTATAAAGTAAGCTAAAATTTCAAGACTTCCGTGAGGGAAAAAAGTTAGAACTGCTAAAGGTATTCCTTTGAAGCCACCAAAACTCTTGGCCGTCATCCCTATGGCAACAGAAAGAACAGAAGCATTCCAAGCTAAGATGAAAATTGCCCCTGCCCCAAAAAGGAAAGAAAAAAGAAAAGAAAGCATAAGCACACCAAAATTGTTGATGAGTATAGTGGAAAAAGTTCCACCAAAAGTGGCTTTGCCCCTTATTAAATTTATTTGGTGGACTTGGTCTTCAAACAGCTTTTGAGACCAACTTTCAGGTATCATCATGTAAAGTATTGTTTGGGTCAAGACCATACCTGCGAAGAAGGCTGTGTAAACCATGATGACATTTCTATGCCTTTGAAAAATGTTCATTTTCTTCAACTCTTCTGCTTTTTGTTCAACATTTGCTCCTTCGTATCTTATGAAATCAAGCATGAAAGGCATTATCGCAAATGTGATGAAAAAGTTGCTCAGTAGACCAACAGATTCTTGGAAGACCAAAAAAGATAAAGCTAAGCTTATCGTGGAAATCATTCCACCCAAGATGAAAACCCAAAATGGTTGCTTGAGTGCAATTCTCACGTTAACTAATCTCTCCAGAACCATCTTCTCTTATAAAAATTTATTTTAAAGAGTTAAATTTCTTAAGTATGAAAAGGTCAAGTTTGGTTGGAATTTTCTTGCTTTTGTTGATGGTGAGCTCAACTCTTATCTACTTCATATCTTCCGTATTTTTCCAACCAACCTTGCCGAAAAGTAATATTGTAGATTATGAGCTTGATTTACAACAAAAAAATCTTGTTTTGAGGCAAGGCAAAGTTTTGATGGAATTTTTCTATGGGAAAGATTGTCAAGAGTGTCAAGAAAAAATCAATTTCTTAGAAGATTTTGCAAATCAATATAAAGACAAAGTTTTTTTGGAAAAAATCATGATTAATGTGAGTGTGCCAAAACTCCATTTCATAGGTTTCAATGTAACTGAAAATAGGGTTTACTTACAAGAAAAGCTGTTGGAAGGCGAAAATATAAAAGAGGAAAATGTTAAAGAAGTTTTTTGCGAAGTTGCTCTTTACCCACCTGTTGAGTGTGCAGGCATATGAAAATTGTAGGAATAGATTTGGCTGGGGTGGAAAAGAACCCAAGTGGTTTTTGTCTGCTTGATGAAAATTTAAATGCAAAGACTAAGATTTTACATACTGATGAAGAAATTCTGCGCGAAACTTTAAAAGTAAAGCCGGATGTGGTGAGTATAGATGCGCCACTTAGCTTACCTTTTGGCAGAAGGAGCTTATCTCAAAGAGGTCCTCCTCATTTAAGAGCATGCGATAAAGAACTGCTTAAAATGAAAATTAAATTTTTCCCAATCACTTTAGGTCCTATGAGAAAATTGACTGAGAGAGGAATTAGGTTGAAAAAAATTTTTGAATCAAATGGTTTTGAAGTAATAGAAAGTTTTCCAGGAGCAGCACAAGATTTGCTCAATATACCAAGAAAGCAGAAAGGGCTAAAGAAACTTCAAATAGCGTTAATTAAACTTGGAATAAAGGGTGATGTTGGAAAGAAGGAAATTACAGCTGATGAGTTAGATGCAATAACTTCGGCTTTGGTTGGAAAAATGTATCTTGAAGGAAATTATCTAGCAATAGGAAATCCAAAAGAAGGGTTAATAATTTTACCAAAAAAAGATTAGCTAAGTCGATTTTAATTTTTCATCCATTTCTTTAATTTCTTTTTTGAATCTTTCTATTACTCTAGGCAAATCTTTTTCTTCCACCCTCAAAATTGAAGCAGCTTCTTTAAGCAATTTCTCCTTTCTCTTCAATTTGTTCCACTCCTTTTTAGAAATCATTTAAACTTTCCTCCTTTCTTTAATTAAAAATAAAAGAGAGGTTGAAATAAAGAAGAGTGATGAAACAGCATAAAATATAATTCTGAATCCAAATTTGCTTATCAACATTCCACCAATAATTATTGCAAAAGCCGAAAAAACACCGATAATTGCATTATATTTACCAATTTGTATTCCACGTCTTCTTTTCTGAGTAACATCACCAAGAAATACTGTAGAAACTGTATGATCTATAGCATTCATTATTCCAAAAATTATTTGAAGAGTATACAATTCCATAATAGTACGAATTAAAGTATATGCTAGAATAATAGCTGAGGTGATATAACCGCTACCAATAAGAAATAGTTTTCTTCCAAACTTATCAGAATATTTGCCACAAAAGTAAGACATAATGGATTGAGCAATCAAAAGTAAACCAAATGCTACACCAAGATTTTCTATACTTCCGCCTACTTGTTGTATGTAAACAACATAAAATGGGCCAAATAAACCAGCTGCAAAACTTGCAATAGAGCTAGCTAAAGTAAATAATGCTAAGTTACTCAATTTCATCTTTTTCCTCTCTTTCTTACTTCTTTCCTTTTCCTTTTCCATTCCTCAAACAATTTCTTTACAGCTTCGGGAACTTTTTCTTCCTTAACTTTCAACTTTTTAGCAACTTCTTTCAAAATCCTCTCTTTTTCTCTCATGTATTTCAAAGCAACATCTCCAGCTTTAATTTCAATTCTCACCAAACCATCAGCAATTCTTTTTGTTTTTAAAATTTTTATAAAACCAACATCTTTGGTATTGTTGCCATGTAAGCCACCACAAGCTTCAACATCAAAATCTGGAATTTCAACAATTCTAAGCTTTCTTGAAGGAATGTAGCCTCCAGCATAAATTCCAAACCCATATTTTCTTTCAGCTTCTCCCCTATTCATCACATATTTCTTGATTGGTAAAGCTTTTTCTACAATTTTGTTGGCCAAATTTTCAATTTTTTCTTCTTGTCCTTCATCCAAACTTTCAAAATGTGTGATGTCTATTCTTGCTTTCTCTTCTGTTTTTTCTGCTCCATGTTGATGAACATGAGAACCTAAAACTTTTCTTGCAGCACCACTTATGATGTGAATAGCATCATGATGTCTTTTAAGAATTTCCCTCCTCTTCTTATCGACTTCACAATCAACAATTTGACCTTCTTTTATATTACAAGACTCAAGCTGATGTACTATCACTGAATGCAACTTGAAAACATCAACGACTCTTGAACCAGCAATATAGCCCGTATCATGTTCCTGACCTCCTGAAGTTGGATAAAAAGCTGTTTGATCTAAAACAACAAAATTTCCTGAAACTTTCAAGACTTTTGCCCTGAACTTTAAAACATCTTCATAGTATAAAATTTTTGTTTTTGGTAGGCCTGAAACGTCTAAAACAATTTTCTCCTCTTCTTGTTTTTGAACCATGTGCCTTTCAGTAACTTTTGAGTAAAAATCTGAGCTTACTTCTATTCCAAGCTGCTCAGGAGTGACACCTTCAGAATCATAAAGTGTTATAAGCTCTTCTTCAGAAATTTTCCTTCCAGAAAAAGATTGAATTATTCTGCCGACCCTTTCTTTTGTATTCTTGTATTTGTTTATTTCAGCCTGTAATATTTCTTCTATTTCTCTTTTACGCTCTTCAAGTTCAGGAAACATTTTTTTCAAGTAGTTGATGTGCCAATTAACAACATCCTCAATCTTTAAACTCCAGTTAAATTTATCAATAAAACTTAAAGCTCTTCTTAAAATTACTCTTAAGTTGTAACCACCAGCGACATTGCTAGGCAAACCTCCGTCAGCTATAGCAAAAACTAAAGCTCTTGAATGGTCTGCCACAGAATAAAGGGCTTGAAGAGGTTCAATATTTCTCTTCAAGTCTTCTTCTGAAATTCCAAGCTGAGATGCTATTTTTCCCAAAACAATTTTCAAGTCAGCATATTCGTCCAAATTAACCTTGCCAGAAATCTTTGCATATCTTGAAAAAAGTTTTTTATCGTACTCAATCCCACATATTTTTTTCATTTTCTCTACAACAGGACCAAAAACAGCATCATAGCTTGTGAGTGTGCCTTGAGTTATCCAACAAAACCTTTCCCAACCTGCACCCATGTCTATGACTTTTTCTTTCATTTCCCTGTAATTCTCAAGATTTCCCGCAAACTCTGTGAAAACAGCATTCCCTAATTCTATCCCTTGAACATGATATTCTAAGCTACTACCAAAAGCACCATAACCGATCCATGCATCCTCGATGAAATTGATTTCTTCAGGTTTAATTTTAAAAACTTTGGTGAGCAAATTGAAATCAAGCTCTATACATTTATCTTTCCAGTAACCTTTTTTACCATCAAAAAAAGAAGTTTGCTGAACCATACCAAAACAAGTAAAACTTTTTGAATTGAGACCAACATTTGGAATGTCGTTGAAGCGTAAACAAGGCTGGAGTAAAATTGATGGATTAGCAGGAACTTCCCAATCTAGATTTCCTTCTTCATTTACTCTGTAAAAATTAACAACCCCTGCTATTGTGAAGTAAAGAGGATACCATCTGCAAACTGTAGGGTAGCGGTTAAGTGTTGCATGACCATTATCTTCAAAAAATTTTTGAATTTTCTTCCAAGTCTGGAAAATGTCTAAAGGTTTTTTAGTTATTGGTTTTCCTATGAAATCGTAGCTTCTACAAGTAGAATCATTGCATGTGTCTTGCTCTTTTAAAGACCAGAAGAATTTCCCACAATTCTTACACTGCCTTCTTTTGAAGCCTAATTCATCGAAAAGCTTAACTTTCCAATACCGATCTGGATTCTTCTGGAATTCTTGAATCAGTTCTTTTTTTGTTGTCATAACCTCACTTGTTCGATAAAACATTTTTGATTTTGTCTAAAATATTATTTTCTTCCTTTTTACCATATTTTTACAAAGCTTTTCAACTATCCCAGGATTCTTTCTTAATTCCTTAACTCTTTTTCTTATTTGAGACGGTACTCTCCTTCTCACGAATTCCCTAACTTTTTCCCTTTCGTACATCTCAACTTCATAGGGAAAATCCCTTCCCCATAATTTACTCGGATTTCCATCCAAGAGTTCTATTATGAATTTTATATGGTTGATTTGGTACCTTTCTTTACCACCATACTTCCTCGAATAAACATAATCTTTTTTCAAAAAATTTTCATAGTATTTAAATTTCTCCTCAAATTTTCTATCCATATTTAAAGAAAGAGAAACTTAAGCTTAAATTCATATCCCTAAGGCTGAAAGAATTGAAGGTGTTAAACCGGAAAAAAAGCAAATGCTTGGAAGTAAAAGCACACCCATACAATGGCTTCTCCTTATTTCTAAATGGGCACAAAGAAGACCAATTGCAGTGGAAATTAAAAGAACAATAATGCCAGCAATACCAGTCCAGATGAAGACCATAGCACAAATGAAACTTATGACCGAAAGAGTTAAAGTTTTGTAATCAAGCTTGACCAAAAATTTTGGTATCCGCTTACCAAGGTAAAGAGTGACCAAAGCTGAAATTCCAGAAACAAAGCAAATCACTCCAACCAAAAGTAAAACATCATAAAAACCTAGCTCAGTTAAAATTTGTTGGATTGCAACACTTGAGCCACTTCTCGGATTTGAAACCAAATATAAAGAAATCAAGGAGAAAAGTTCATTCCCAACATTTATTCCAGAGAGTGTGACCAAAAAACTCCTTGCATCTCCTCTTCCACCAAGATATTGAACCATGACTGCAGCTTCTGAAATCCCAACTGCTGGTAAGAAACCGACAATAACCCCAGCTATCGAGCCTAAGAAGATAGACTTCAAAATTTCTTTTGTTGAAATTCCTAAGGAAAAATCTTCTTTTTGCTCAGGCAAATGAGATGTTTCAGAAAAACTTATAATTAAGGTGCTAAGCCCAA